>Ga0209099_1000518_pt1 | contig 45574 bp, 37 predicted proteins | sample AD_JPNHW2_MetaG_FD_184430 | JGI IMG/M metagenome (GOLD analysis project Ga0209099, IMG submission 184430) | Active sludge microbial communities of municipal wastewater-treating anaerobic digesters from Japan - AD_JPNHW2_MetaG (SPAdes) (version 2) | ecosystem: Engineered > Bioreactor > Anaerobic...
ATTGGCCCCTTCCCCCTATCGTTGTACGGGGCGCCACCCACTTTTGTCAACCATTCTATTTGCCCTTCCGGGTCAAATGAAGCCAAGTAGGAACTATTAAAACCCCAAATCCCCGCTAAAGTAATCGTATCTACCACCAGGGAATCATTTAAGATACTACCGTAAACCATCAGATGTTGATTACTAAAAGTAAGGTGTATCGGTGGGGCTTCGGTATAAATGGGATCTGAGGAATAATCGTAATACCGAAATTTATTTTTAGCCCACATTAATTCCCCGCTCTTATTATATTTTGCCAGAAATCCTCCCCGGGGAATCGTCGTATTCCCAAAGGTAGCTTCAAATGCATTCGATCCGGAAATATATACATTTTCTTGTTCATCGCAGGTGATACCCATCGATACATCTTCATGTTCACCACCCCCTGTTCTGGCCCATAATACGTTACCATCAAGATCCATCTTCAGGACAAAAACATCCAGGTGATTTCCGTAGATAATCGTGTCGGGCAAAATCAAAGCACGATAAAAGGTTCCGGTCACCAGGAGTGTTTCATCCAACGAATCAAATACCATCCCGCTGATGGTCTCAGGAGCGCCAGCAACATTTTCTCTCAACCCGAGTTGCCGGACCCAAATTTCCTGTCCCGCAGGGTTATATTTCACGATAAAACTATCATTATTCCCATGACAATAAAGAGTGTCTGTTTGGAAAATGCATGCCGGACTGTAAAAGTATCCGGAAGCATAAATATTTCCTGTTTTATCCCTGACAATCAACTCTGTGGCATCATTTCCACCTCCCCCTGCCGCTGAGGCCCAAAAGTATTCCTGGGCGTGAACAGTGATACAAAAAAGGGCGCTAACAGCCAATAAGATTAGTTTTATTGTCTTCATGGTTTGATTATTGAATGATAAATTTACAAGAAGTTGAATTACTTCCCGTTTTAACGACAAGATAATACATCCCTACCGGAAGTTCAGGTAGATTAATTTTTGTGAATTCAGAGAAGGCAGGTATAGTTGTAATAAAACGACTCATTTCGTCAAGTACAGTAATTGTGAGGTCCTCCGTCAACATTTCTTCAGGGATTTGAACCGTGAAAGTTCCATCTGACGGATTAGGAAAAACTAATATTCCAGCAGACTTTCTTAAGGGTGAAAATGACAACTCTATCTGATCAGATTTGATTTCTGATTCCCTTTCTGCAAATATTTCTTTTGATTTAAACACCTCCTGTACCGATTGAATACTGTCACACATGGGAAATGTTGGATCATTGTATATCCATGTTTCACTTCCGAAAAATGCCTGGAAGTCATTTTCTATGGAGATTTCCTCTCTTGCTATAAAATCACCATCCCCATGAACAAAAACACTGTCATGCAAAACCAAATTTTCCCAAGCTTGAAATCGCTTTTTATCATTGTTATCAATAAAAATATTTTCTATAGTATCAAAATATGAAAAAGATAAATAATCCAATACGTAAATTCCGTAATCTGTTATTCCATTAGGTCCCCAATTAGCAATATCAATCCTCGAACAACCCGGCGAAGTGATCTTCAAGGTTTCGATTACATTATAGTCCGGGCCAGCTGCTGTATCGTAATCGAAAGGGATGAGAACGAAGTTACCGTTTTTGTCAGTAAATGTATGATGAGAATACATTTTAACCGTGTCAGGAGCTATTCCTTTTAATCTTGTCTGTCCTCTTACATAAACATTTTCTAATGGATGACCATATTGATTCTGAACATGACCATGAAGATAATTTGACGTATTATACCCATACATGGCCGCATAGTATCCGTTAAGATACGGGTCATAATATGAACCCGGTTTTTGAAAAGTACCTGGCGGTGTCGAAGAATTAAAATCTCGGAAAGCATTGACAACATACTTTTCTACTGTAGGCCCTGAATTTTCAGGGTCTCTGCCATATAACCCAAAGTAACAATCCCAATCACTCCAATGATAATCTTGAAAATACCACCAGCTATACCCGCTTGCAAAACAGTCTTTTGCGATTTTTAACGTACTATCTGCGTATAATTTTTGTTGAATATTTGTCCCGTGATTTCCGTTGGCTAAAGAATCATGATATTTTGATTTAAAACCTGTTTCACCGATCAAATATGGCATTGGAATAGTACTGGCCATCCAGTAAAACCAACCATGCACTTGGTCTACCATTTCCTGGAAAGCATTCTCATCCTGAAATTCTAACTTTTGTGGATATATATGTGGTGAAATAAAATCAAGTTTCATTACTCCCGGGTCGAACTCAAAAAAATCGAACGGCGTAATTCCTGTTGTAATCAAATGATTAGGGTCATAATGTTTTAATGTGTCATACCATTTAGTAACATGATTGCAAACATCTTGTTTAGAATGTCCTGCCAATTGTCTAGGCCACATTGTAGTATCTATCCAGGATTTACAGGGCTCCTCTAAAATGATATAGGCTAAAATTGCCTGTCGAATTGAATCAGAAGTACTGGCAGAGGAATAATGCTGGCCGACTAAAGCAAGATATTTTGAATAGTTTTCCATAAAGTAATCCGAATAATTATCATATGCCACTCCTATATTAAGTAACACTTTTAGTGATTCTCTGGCGGCCCTTAATAACACGGAATCATAGTATTGAAAAATTAATGGTAAGATTGTATCCATGTCAAATGACTGGGAGAGATAGAAAGGCTTTGAATAATAATATTCAGCCGTGTCTACCCAACAATTCACAGAATGGAAATAATCATAGTCCTTCGCTTTTATGGCCCAACCCTGAGTGCTATCATTAGGATTATTGTAATACGCCGGATTCATCATATAAAGTCTGATCGTATTAAAATTCAGCTCTTTTAGTTTCTTGAAATTCAGGGTAAACTGATCCAAACATGAAGCAAATGAGTTACAATCATAGCAATGTCCATCATGGTAAACACTTGGTGATGGGAAAAAAGGTTCCGGTTGTGATTTCGAAAAAATATAATCTGAAAAAAAGTTACACACCACCGGATAAAAATCAGTTCCGTTTTCATCCTTGAATTGTCTTCCTTCCAATGTTACGTATTTGATGTCTTGTTTGTTTTGTGCTTCCACAACACAATACCAACAAAGGAAAATGAGTAAACCCACTACCGATTTCTTCATGGCCGGCCCTCCTTCAACATCTGAAGTGTTTCTTTCATTTCATTAATCTGCTTCTGAAGTTCTATGATGTAAAGCGCTTGTTCTTCTACTTTTTCAAGGAGTTTGGCCTGCATCGCCCCTAATTCTATACCCTCATTCTTGGCAATTTCTTCAGCTGAGGGAATCCCGGGTAAATGTTTATTTGATTTGATGTATTGTTCCAGTTCTCCGACAGAAAGCAGAGAATAGGTGGGAGAAAAAACATAATCGGGAAAAGCATTTACAGTCACTTTTATTTCCCTGGCCATTATACCTCCCTCAACATATAGTTTCCATGTTTGGCCAACCGGCGGGTCAATACCGATACCGATGCTGCTCGCCTTAAAACTTCCGTTAACATCAAGCTTCGCTTTCGGAAAATGATTCTCTATCCCCACCCTGCCTGAAACTTCTTCAATAAAAACAGAAGATATCTTTCTGGTTTCATTCCAAATAAAAAAGGCATTCAGCGTATCCCCCCAATAACGATTTCCAACAGCCCATTTTTCCGTGCCTTTTTCATCAAATCTTATTTCATTGGTTCTCACTGAATCTGATAACTGATTCAAGATGATGCCATATAGAAGATTATCCTGCTCATTCATGATCACCTCAAGTTTCCCTCGCGGGTTGTTCCCTCCGATTGATACTTTCCCGTCATTTTGCAGGAAAAGACAATTATCCACCCCTGAAGAAAAATCAGTGGGAACTTTCCAGAAATTCAAACCACCAGAAAGATAGCTATCCTGGTTTGACTTATATCTAATTCCCCATTCTCCCAAGGGACACGTAGCATCAATAACTTCTCCGAAAAGAACATTCCCTTTATGATTACCGATAGTATCCGCGGCGCTGAGGGAAACTAAAATATTCCCATCAACAACATGTAAATGACTCTGCGGACTTATTGTGCCTATCCCTACATATGGGGCTTTTGTGTATAGGTTTCTCAATTTGTTGAAAAACCAATCCGTATCATTAACGCATATATTTGTGGGAGTTACCCATGTACCATTCCCTACGGAATCACTTATAAGTACACGGTTCTTACCTGGATTTGTAAGTAGTTGGAATTCCTCCGTGACAGTTTTTGATGATACCCTGATCCCATCGGGTGTGATCATCAAGGGAACATTAGTTGCCGTTCCTGACAAGGGGTACATGGAAAATTTAAAACTTGTAATATCCTCTGGCATGAACACCCCTGAATTGCCTAATCCATCGTTCCCCCAAATTGTGTTCCCAATCCAAATGAGGTGGTCTAAAAAAACTGGACAGAAAATAAGTACCTTTAAAATTTCTGTCACATGAAACAACAACGCCGCACATTTACACCTGAATTCAAGGCTAAAGTAGCCATTGAAGCCATTAAGGAGGTCAAGACGATCTCCGAATTAGCCCAAAGTTATCAAATTCATCCCAATTTAGTCAGCCTGTGGAAGAAAGAGTTTCTGGCTAAAGCAAGCAGGGTGTTTGATTCGGGCAAGGATGAAAAGGATCAGATTGAAAAATTGAAAAAAGAGAAGGAAGATTTGGTCCACCAGATCGGGGAACTAACGGTTGATAACAACTGGTTAAAAAAAAAGCTGCAATGATTCCCATCGAGCTGCGTAAGGAGCTGATCGAGCGAGAGAAATCAGCGTTTAGTCTTTGTCATCAATGTGAACTTCTTGGCTTTGCACGAAGTACGTTTTATTACGTTCCCTCAACTACAGGTTGTCGTGATTTAATGATGATGGAGGAACTGGACAGGCTGTACCTGGAAGATCCTACCCGGGGAACTCGCAGGATGACTAAGGAGTTAAGAAAAAAAGGTTATCGGGTTGGGCGGCATCACATCCGCAGGCTGATGCAGATCATGCGTTTGAAAACGGTCTATTGCCAGCCCCGTACAACGATTATTGATCCTGCAAAATACAAATACCCATACCTGCTGCGCAATCTGGAGATAACGTACCCAAACCAGGTATGGGCATTGGATATCTCGTTTGTGCCGATGGAAAGGGGGTTTATGTATTTACTGGCCATAATGGACATTTACAGCCGGTTTATTGTTGGTTGGGGCCTTTCCAACACCATGGAAGCGGAATGGGTTGTGACGACACTACAATCGGCCATCGATAAGTACGGTAAACCAGGTATCATTAATTCGGACCAGGGAAGCCAGTTTACCTCCGATGAATATATCGATTTTGTCAAAAGCCTGGAAACAGTGAAAATTTCAATGGACGGGAAAGGCAGGGCCCTTGATAACGTTTATATTGAAAGGTTTTTTAGAACCATCAAGTATGATAAGATCTATCTTGAACGACCCGAAACCGGGACAGAACTTTGCCGGATTTGTTCACATTTTATTCATTATTATAATGAAAGAAGGGATCATTCGTCTATCGGAGATACCCCGCCAATTGTGCGATACAGACAAGCAGCTTGAGTTATCAACAAAAAAAAGAGTTATGAGTCTCCCCCAGACCCCCTCATTAACACAAATACACTTATATTTGAAAGAAAAACTGTCCAGACAGATTAGACCATCTCACTGTTCTGACGATTCCAAGTAACCTCTGTTCGGTAAAATTTTCTGTCAAAGAAGTCTTTCCTGTAATAAATAATTGATTCTTGTTTAAAATCTTCATGTTATAGTACATGTCCAAGTCAAAGGGGATCGGTGAGATATTATCCACATTCAGGTTAGGATCAATTGTAATGATTTGACCCCAAGAGTTCAAGTTTATTTGATATTTCCCAAATATCGTCAAATAATAACCTGAAGAATCATACTTTTCAATCATAGAATAAACATACTCACTACCATCATCAGGAAGATATTTAAATTGAAGTGAGTCGCCACTTTGGGTCATTTTATATATAAATGTGTGAGCATAGGGAAATTCCTGATAGCTAATTCCATAAATAATTAAATTATTTTCATGGTTCAGAAATCCAAAAACATTATCAAGCCCCACCATTCCAATAGAATAGTTAGTATCCATTAGAATTTCCAGGTCAGGGCTTAGTTTAACAAGCCAAACTTTTGCCTCATCTGAGGAAATAATCATCCCTGGGCATAAATAATTCCCATCATCACTTTTTATTAAATCTGATAAAATACAATAATCCGGGGTCTTGGAAATGAGCAGTGTTTTAATTGTATCCCCAAATTTATTCAGTTTAAAAAACATTGTGTTGTAAAAATGAGGTTCGAAAGTTCCTGTCTTAGAAGAAAGTATATACATCCCATCGTCTGTTTCTACGGCATGAAAAGGAACTTCATCTGCCGCAGTGGAATACTTGAATGTAAAGGAGGATTGACAAAGCGCTGTTGGGGCAGAAATAGTCAAACAAGCCGTAAGTATTATCAATACTATAAAACCGGTTCTTCTCATAGAAATAGATTTTAAGATATAAATTTCATGCCTGGCCATTTTAATATTATTGACACTTTAATCTTACAATAGTTGCATAAATATCTGAAATTCGATCATCATCCTGCTCACTTTTTTCCTTCACCCGCAGAACAAATGCAAAATATAAAATGTGAAATGCAATCGAATTCCTGCCGGCCGGGTTTTTGTATCTTCTCCCTAGCCCTCTCCTTGCGAGCAAGGCGAGGGAACACGTGCACCGGAATAGCTATTTTTCTTATTATTCCTTTGGGATTCGTTGGATAAAAAGAGAATTAACTGTTAGGTTCAACCATGAAGGTGAGGTAAAAGGGAAGGGTTTTCAAAATCGCCATCGGCTTTTCGGCGGGGTACCCACTCGGCGAAGATCCCGTAAAAAGCCAGGTACAGCCGGTTAGGAGGCCAAAGGCCGATAAACGGCCTTAGCTGGCTTAGGGATCGAGCCGTTAGTGGGTCGTCGAAAAGGCGCGGCTGTCGTTTTTCTTTTGGTTCGTTTTCTTTTTGGACAAGCAAATAGAAAATGAACATGGTTGAGAGCTACGCTCCTTTGATCCATTTCCCGCTTTGGATCACGCGGTTATTAAAGATGATTTGCCAAACATACATACCCGGCAAGAAAAAGCGGATATCTACCTGCTGAAGCTCCTGATCTAACACGGATTCCGATACCTGCTTCCCGTTGATATCGTGTATCACCATCCTGGCCCCTTTAAGCGCTTTTATTCATTATCAAAGTTGAGGGGCCCTTACATTGGTGCCTGAAACCAGGGATTACACGAAAGTCAACCGTTGTAATTTTTCTTCTTCCCCAACCATTTTTTCAGATACTGATAATCCAGATAATACAACACTTTTATCGAAAAACTGTTTGTCTGCGGGGAACGGAGGGTGTTGTCCAGGTCATGCCAATAACTGATCCCCGTCACCTCATCACTCTGCGTTATATCGTTTTTCCAGACAACGCTCAACTCGCTGCCGGGTGCGAAATACCAAACGAACTGCAGATCGGCGGTAAAGGCATTGAAACTGATATTTTCCTCCCCGGAATACACGCCGGGTGTCAGTTCTCCATCATGTCCCAGGGTGTAATAACCGAAGTAGACGGCACTTGACCAATAATGCCTGAAACGGAGACTTAATGAGGTCTTGGTGCTGAAGGTATATTTCGCGCTGAGAATATTGTTAAACGTCGAGACATCCCGTCGTCCAAACCAGATGACCGGGTTCAGGTCTTCATCATACATCGTGTTGACCCACCCCCGTGCGTTGGCATCCATGTCATATTTAACCGTCAGGGAAGTGGTGAACTTATCGGAAAAGCGGATTCTGGGGATGGCACAGATCCACCAGGAGAAATTCTTGTTTTCCGGGGTATTGGTGATCCCGCCTGAAGTCGCCATTCTGAACAATTTCCGCTGGTCAGACCCGATCTCTATTTCTGCCGTATAGTTCAACGGCTGATGAAAATACCAACCCGTCACGCGTGGTTCGTAGTAATCGTCCGATCCGATGGGTCGTATCGAGGTCAACAGGTAAACGGACCAAAAATTCTTAAATGTCGTTTGGTTGTAAGCAGCGAACTGGAGCGAGGTGTAACTGGAAGGTTTCACCAGGGTAGCGTAAGTGGAGATGAAACCGGTTTGCGTATTACGGATCTTCCAGAAAGGATCGGTAACGATATAATCCAGTTCTGCCTGATTGGTGGCTTCGTTATTGTATAACAAAAATCCCATGTCGTTCGGGTCATAGGTATCGCCTATCTCATCGCGCGACAAGGTGTACTGGAATTTACCGCTGGGTTTCGATAGCTTCAGGGTGTACCGGTGGCCGAAAACCGGTTCGGCGCCATCCCGGTATTGTTGGCTCACGATCCCTCTCCCAAAGAAAGCAAACGTGTTCTTCTTGTTGCCCAGCCTGGTCTCGACCCCGGTGACATCTGACACATAACGGTCGTCAGGGGTGTAGTAGTTTGTGTTGATCAGGGTAATGTATGAGTTGTTCTTCAGGTTCTGATCGAAAACCAGGACGTTATAGTTCGTGAATGGTTGCGTCATTATTTTTCGTGTTTCACCGGTGACGGTATCTTTTATTTCAGCCCTTGTATTGGACGTCATCCCGTTGAAAACACCTATTCCCAATCCATTTCTGTTCCTTCCCGAAACTTTGGTGGCGTTGATGATGCGTGTTTCGTCCGGATTATTACTAACTATTTCATGTTCATTCAAATCATAATAGGGGGCATAGTAATTTTTCGGGGTATTCCCGACCCTGCGGGTGTAAAAGATATCGCATTTGTTGAAGAGCTCCGTCCCTTCGGTGAAAAACTGCCTGTTCTCGTTGTACATGGTCTCGAACGGAGTGAGGTTGAGCACCTGGTCGTCGGACTGTACTTGCCCGAAATCGGGAATGAGCATCATGTCAATGGTATAGCTTTCACTGATACCGTATCGCAGGTCGATACCTCCCCGTGCAAAGTAGTCCCAGGTTTTTGAACCCGGCAATTTTTCCAGATAACCGGTAAGATACGGGGTCAGGGATAACCGGAAGGGCGGGGTGATATTGTTTATCCCGGTCACATCGCCGTAATACCGGAAGATGTTCTGATCCTTGATATCGACGAAAGTCCAGGTAGTCCATTCTCCGCTTCGCTGCATGTTCCGCCAGCTATTGAAACCCCAGACCTGCTTTTCGCTGGCAGGAAAACGCAGGGCTGAAAACGGTATCCTGACCTCTGCCACCCATCCTTCCTTGTTGATGGAGGTGGCGCTTTCCCAAACGGCATTCCAGTTGATATCCGACCCGATGGCAGAGTATTTGCAATCGTTCTGCACATTCGCCGGGGTGATTTTGAATTCATACATGTTCAGGTCATCGTCGTAAGGGAGAATATCGAACGAAATCATGTCGCTGTTCAGTTGTTCCACCTGATCGCGCCTACCCAGCTCTTTACAAATACTATCGGGATGCGGATCGAACATCATGGCTCCGATATACAGCGCCACATCATCGAAAGCAAACCGGATCTCGGTATTGAATGAGGGTTCACCTCCGTTCACCGGGGAATACTGAACAAACTTACCTGCTACAGGCAGTGATTTCCAGAAGGGCTCATCCAGCTGCCCGTCAATCCGCGGCGGTGTACCAATGCGTTTCGCCTCGACCGTCTTCTTGGCCCTGAACAAAGAATCGGTCACCGGAGAAACCTGTGCATGAACCATCCCGATCATCCATGGATGGATAAACACTCCGCAAAAAAGGACGAGGACCACAATGGCTTTTCGGAAGAAATTCATCTGCTGTTATTCTTTAACGTTTATTGAATCCGATACATCTCCGGTCTGCGGTCCGTAAAAACATCATTGTATTCATTGATGCTCTTGTCCCTGGCCTTTTGTATATCAATCTCGGCGAAACAGGCACAGGTTTTTTCTTCCGGTGCAGAAGACAGAATCGTTCCGTCAACGGAGGTAATCTGGCTTCGTCCCGTGAAAACAAAATGGTCGGATCCACGGGTTTCGGTCCCGATACGGTTCGCGGTAATAGCATATACGCGGTTTTCCAGACATCGCGTCACCATGGCCTGTTGACCATACGGGAGAACAAGGTTCGAGGGATGGACCATGATCTGTGCGCCTTTGAGCGCCAGATTCCGGCATACCTCCGGAAATATCCAGTCAAAACAAATCATCATGCCGATTTTCACTCCTTTCACCTCGTAGATACGCAGGGACCGGTCACCGGGTGAAAACCAGATCTTCTCTTTATTAAACAGATGGATTTTCCGGTAAATCCCGATCAACTCTTTCCCACAGACCATCATGGAGGCATTGTAACAGCGTCCGTTCTCCTTTTCAATAAATCCCCCGGCAATGACCGCCTTCGTCCGGGCCGACATCTCCTGAAGGAATTGATAAGTTTCGCTCCGGTCCCCCGATTCTTCCCCCAGTTGCCCGACTTCCTCTTTCGAAACGAAGGTATAGCCGGTGGCAAACAACTCCGGAAGGACGATCAGATCGGCTGTCATCCCCGACAGGAGATCGTCGATCTGTCTGTAATTCTTTTCCTTCTCCCCGAATACGGGAGAGGATTGCACATAACCTATTCGCATTTCTAAAAATTGAGCTTGAATTTACAGAGAAATGCCGTTCCCTGGTTCATCTCTTCTACGAGAATCCGTGATTAACCGACAAACTAACCACTTTTTCCCCTGTGTTTACGAATAATCAAAACTGGCCGTTCACCCCGGCGCAATTGTTTTGAATGAGTAAAGGTAGGGAATTACTATGTACATGACAAAATTTCTAAGATGAACTATATTTAATTATCACACGCCGACTTACACCCTCCTGTTTTTCAAACATTCTGATTTTCTTGTTCTTGTTCATTTTCTTTTTGCTTGTCCAAAAAGAAAACGAACCAAAAGAAAAACGACAGCCGCGCCTTTTCGACGACCCACTAACGGCTCGATCCCTAAGCCAGCCAAGGCCGGTTGTCGGCCTTTGGCCTCCTAACCGGCTGCGCCTGGCTTTTTACGGGATCTTCGCCGAGTGGGTACCCCGCCGAAAAGCCGATGGCAATTTTGAAACCGCCGTCTTTTTACCTCCCCTTTAAGGTTAGATCTAACGGCAAACTCTCTTTTTATGCAACAAATCCCAAAGGGATAATAATAAAGATAGCTGTTCCGGTGCACGTGTTCCCTTTCCTTGCCAGCAAGGAAAGGGCTAGGGAAAAGATACCATAAACCCACATCAATAAATACAAGGCATTTTAAAAGAAAATTGTCAAGTACTGAGAGGTAATTATTTATTATTATTTCTTTGTAAATTTGACATATTCAAAAAATATGTTCGAAAACAATCATTCATGCATCGTACAAAATTGAGCTTTTTGTATCTGCTGCTGGTAATGCTTACCGGATGCTGTCATCGGGATGAATACCAGGTTTACGCGATTAAATTTGCAGAGGGAGAAAAAATCCCGGCCGGCGATTGGGTCATTGGCGCCGGGAAAACTGACAGCGTTGATGTATGCAATATGTTCTGGCTCCTCCGTTCAGGAGATGGCCGCAACATCATGGTAGATGCAGGTTTTATTGACTCTTCCGGTAACGATGGAAAATATGTAAGACCCGATCTGGCTTTAAAAGAAATGAAGCTGGCGCCGGAGGAGATCTCGGATATTATCCTTACCCATCCCCATCCCGACCATGTCGGAGGAATAACCCTCTTCCCCAACGCACATATCTGGATGCAAAAAGCTGATTTTGAATATTTCACCGGGTTATCCTGGCTGAAGACCGATTCCACCGTTTTTCTGAAAAAAGATGTCGAAAACATCCTGAAACTGAAGAAGGCAGGAAGAGTGACCCTTGTCGAGGGAGACGACATGGAGATCATGCCGGGAATCAAGGTATTCACAGGATCTAAACACACCTTCGAGAATCAATATCTGTTAATAAATACCGGTTCCGAAAAGAACCAAATCCTGCTGGCTTCCGATGCCATCTGGTTCTATCTGAACCTGGAGAAATTGTTGCCGATCAGCATTTGTATGGATACGGCCGCGTATACGACGACTATGAGAAGGATGCTGACGCTGGAGGCCAATCAGAAACTGATCATCCCCGGTCACGACAATCTGGTCTTCTCCAAATTCCCAAAAATCACCAACAACATCGTCAAAATTGAAGATTAGGTGACGGTTTCGTCATGAGGACATCAGTGAATTTTATAGAGGTCAAATAGTTTACCGGCGTGAATCAACTTGGCTTCTTTGGGGATCTCTTCCTGGAACTGATTGCTCTTCTGAACGATATATAGTACCTGATAGAATTTCGGGTATTCACTCGGTCGAATCCCTGCCAATTGTCCCGACTTTATGCGAAGGGTCCAGCTGGTCCAGAATTCCAGCCGGTGCTGCGCCAAAACAATGGTGGAGGATGGATGTGCGATGATTTTCCGCATTTCTTTCATTTCCGCGTATTCTTCCTTCGAAATATAGGTTCTGTGTACGCCGTTTGTCGCTACGGTGAGAATCAGCAATAACGCCAGAATGACCGCAATGGTGATTTTCACCGGTTTTCTGAAATAATGGAAAATGAAAATGATCAGGATCGTCAAAGGTATCAGGGAAATAAATAACAAGCGGTTATAGATGGCTGTATTGATAAATGGATTGGAAAGGAAGACAAACCACAGAACCAGCGACAGGAAAAAATGGGATTCCTCTTTCTTCATGCGTTTTCGCAGTTTGAACCAGGTAATCACCGATAACACGGAAAAGGAGTTAATGATAACCAGGAAAAGCACATTGGGCCAATCATAAATGAATTCTCCCTGCAACATTAACAGGAAAAATGAATGATCAAAAAGCTGTAAAGGAGCGGCGAAATACGAAAGAAGATGCTCATACCGTTGATTATCATACAGTTTCACGATAAACGGCAGTAAAATCAACGTCGTCAGCGCCAACCCGGCGATCACCACCCTGATCTTGGATTCTTTAAACCAGGCCATCCATTTCCGGGAATAAAACAACGCGGTAACCACGGTTAAAATGAGCAGAAAAGCAAACAGGGCAGAGAAGCATCCGAAGTGGGTGAACAAGGTGAGCAGAACAGAAACAGCTATCATCACCAATGATCTGATGGTTTTTTGATGGATGAACTGCCACAGAAAGTACATGGACAGGTACACGAACAACATACTGATGGCATTTTTATCAAAATCAACGGCAAAAATGACCAGTATAGAAGGGTTCAGCACCGATAGCGCCAACACTACGGCCAGATAAACCGGATGCATCTTGTTGCCGGAAATGGATTTCGCCAGAAAGAAGACCGGGATCACGATCAGCGACGGCACCACCACATTGACCAGCTTGCAAGCCAGCACGATGGCGCTGCTCACCGGCAGGTTGCTGAAAAAAATGATCAATCTGGCTGTCAGGGCTTCGATCCAAAAGACCAGGGGCATATCGCTGTAACCCAGCGTTCCTCGTTCAATCAAACACCTCACCTGCAAAGGATAGTACATGCTTCCCAGGCCCGGGATCACCTGACTGTTGGCCGTTGAGATCAACCTGCATACGATGGAAATGATCAACACCGAAAACAGAACCCAATAGTTTAACCCCTTGTACGAGAATATTTTACTTTTCATCTGCTTGGATTTTTTAAGAACATACGTTCCCTCCCGGGTATTTGCCGGACTTTATTCAAACGAAAAAAACATACGATCGCCTGTCACCCCGCCGGGACTATTCCGGCTCCTGATTGAATCTGGGTGGCAACTTATCGGAAATGGCTTTAAAAAAGGCATCCCGGTACGTCATACTGATCGGTATCAGTCTGTCGGATATTTTGATCCTGTTTCGTTCGATACTCTCGATGTTATTGACCGAAACGAGGAATGATTTATGAACCCTGATAAACTGAGGAGGTTTTAACTTGCTCTCCATAAACGCAAAATGTTGAAGGGTCATGATCTTCTTCGATTTTGTCACAATTTGCAGGTAATCACGCATGCCCTCCACGAACAGGATATCGTTAAAAAAGACCTTCTCAAGCCGGTATTCTGTTTTCACGAAAAAGAAATCCCGCTCTTCCTCGGAACCATTCACTTGTTTGAGGTTCTCCATGACCCTATCCATGGCCTGAACAAATCGGTCGAAGGAATACGGCTTGAGAAGGTAATCGGTTACATGAAAGTCAAACCCTTTCAGTGCATATTGTTCAAAAGCAGTGGTGATGATGATTTGCGGACGTGATCTCACCGTTTCCAGAAATTGAATGCCGGTAAACGACTCCATCTGGATATCCAGAAAAATCAGGTCAACCTTTTCTTCTTTCAAAAAAGGAATGGCCTCCAGCGCGCTGGTAAAGGTCTTTAACAACCGGGGCCCGTTCATCCTTTCGATAAAAGAGGCCACTTTTTTCAAAGCCAGCGGCTCATCATCAACGGCAATGCATTTAATCTCCATCGGTATCAACTGTTAATTCAACCTTGAAAAAACCATCCTTATCACTGATATTCAACGTATATCTTCCCGGATAGATATGCTCGAGGCGCCGTTTGACATTCGCGATGCCGGTCCCTCCGTAATTCTTCACCGGTGGCTTTTCAAGAGGATCATAATAATTGAATACGCTGAAATTTACTTTTTTCTCTTCTATCCGGAACCGGATCTCAAATCCGGCATGATCCTCCTTCATCCTGGCATACTTGAACGCATTTTCGATAAACGGGATGAAAAGCATGGGAGCAATGTGAAGGTCGGGATAATGTTCCGGGATATCAAGCTTGATCAAGTCGGGATTGGTAACCCTTAATGAATAAAGGGAAACGATATTCTCAATATAGTTGATTTCTTTGGAAAGACTGACAAAATCCGAGACCGTTTCGTACGACATGTATCGCATGATATCTGAAAGCTTCAGGAGCGACTGCGATGCCTTGTCAGGATCGTAGTATATCAAAACATCAATGTTATTCAACGTATTGAATAAAAAATGAGGATTCACCTTACTTTTCAGCAAAGCCAGTTCGCTTACCGCCTTCTCTTTCTCCAGGATTTCCTTTTGATTGATGGTATTCAGCCAATTCAACATCACTTTGAAAAATGAACCGAAAGTGGCTGCCGTCAGCATAACCGAAAACCCGCTTAGGTGCATCTTCACAGAATAAATTCCATAGAAATGATGAAAATCATGGCTGAAGTAGGCTTTCACCGACAGCAGTCCCGAATACCCGATGAAGGTAAGAAGATTCAGGACGATCAGGGACCACACCAAAAAAAGGGTATATTTCTTCTTTTCCAGAAACCGGGGAACCAACAGAGAATAAAACAGGTAGAACGGAATGGCCAGGAACAGGGTGCTGACCAGATACATGGTCAGTTGCTCGGGATCCGCGAACATCGAAAAACCCCTCAGGTTGTAAAATGCCGCAAAAAGCCAGGTGAAAACGTGTAAAACGATGATTTTTTTCTTGCTCATAATCATAAATTCATGACAAAAATGAATGTTTTCCTTTTCTCAGGCAAGTAAACTATGCCAATAATATAACTTCCTCTGCATGATGATCATGATGACCGGCAAAATATTTTTATATCTTTGCCTCCCTATTCCAAAAATGCTCGCTTTGAGAACGGTGATGAAATTTGTACTCGCTGCCTGATTAACCTCCGGAAACCACAGGTTAACGCGCATAGTTCGGGAAACTCTTTCCGAACAGGTTTCTGATTGTATTAGTTTGAATTTTTTTTACTGTCTTTTTCAAGATAGTGACGATGTTTTCACCGTTTAAATTATTTATTATGAGTACTGAAAAGAAAAACCAAATCATAGATTTCCTGTCAGCATTTTTTATGCTGATGGCTTTGCTGACCAGTAGTTATTTTTTTCTGGTCCAATTAAAATTAAGCGTGGGAGAATGGTTGGCCTTCAACGCATGTTCGATGGCAATCCTTACGTATCTGCTATGTTTCGTGCTGTTTCAGATAACGAAGCAAGACTTCCTGCTGGCGATTCCCTTATTGCCTCTGTATTATTACGGGACCATGGGATTATTTATCATGCCGTGGAATGAAGCCAATGTCTTTCCCCAGCTGACACATATCATCATAACCCTGACTGTTCTGTGGGTTTTGTACAAGCTGTTGAAGGCGAAGAAACTCAAATCCTTAGGAAAAGGGCTGTTGACAGGGCTCCTTGTTTTCGTGCCGGTAATTGCCTGTATTCAATCTTACACCCAGGTGCATATGCAGGAGTTCCTGCAGGTGCTGCAGCGGATGTAAAAAAAAATTCCCCCTTCAGATTGCTTGATAATACAGCGCCTGAAGGGGGAACTATTACCTCTTATTTCATGAACTCTTATTTCATCAATTCTTTCACAGCTTCTTCAATCTGCTGGTCTCTTCCGGAAGCCATGATACCCGGATCGTTAGCGACCTTGATATCAGGTTCCAGCTGGTTGTTTTCACAGAATTTCCCGTCGGGGGTACGCCAACCTCCCATAGGGATTCCGAAAACGAGGGTGGGATCAATCTGTGATTCCCACCAAACGAAAGTGCCGGTACCGGGAACGGGCATTCCCACCGTTTTCCCGATATTCTTCAGTTTATAAGCCACCGGGAAAAGGTGGGCATCGGAATAGTTGCTTTCCCCGATCAGCACGATAGAGGGTTTTACCCATTTATCAATGGGTTCCGAGCCGATATACTGTCCGTGAGGGATGATGTCCATGTACTTTTTGCCGTTCAGGAAATCGGAGAGCTGCTCGTGAATGTTTCCGCCACCGTTGAACCGGGTGTCGACGATCAGGGCTTTCTTTTCAAAGTTACGGCCCAGGGCTTCTTCAAAGACGGTCCGCATGCTGGCGTCATCCATCGAACGAACGTGTACATAACCGATCGTTCCTCCCGACAGTTTATCCACTTCCGCACGGCGGTTTTTCACCCACCTTTTATAAAGCAATTCATTCACAGTGCCGATGGAAACAGGCTTTGTGCTTTCTTCCCATCGCTCACCCGTTGCCGGATTATACATAGAGAGTAACGTCAGATCACCCGCTTTCCGGTTTAACAAGGTATAAAAGTCGATCGTGTCGGGAATGGCTTCACCATCGATCTTTTCAAGGATACATCCTTCTTTCACCTTGGATGCAGCCTTGTCGAGCGGGCCACCTTCCACAATACCGGCAATCTTTAATCCGGGTCCTTTGTATTCATAATCGAAGAACACTCCGAGGTCGGCTGTCTTATCCGCGTTGTTCCGCCCAGCCCGGTATCCGCATCCGGTGTGTGAAGCATTCATCTCACCCAGCATCTCGCTGAGGATTTCGGCAAAATCGTAATTGTTGTTGATATATGGCAGGAAACGCTTATAGGCCTGGTAATAAAATTTCCAGTCTACCCCGTGCATATCTTCCACGTAGAATTTTTCTTTAAACTGGCGCCACGCGTGGTTGAAGATATAGTCCCGCTCCTCAACCGGTTTCACCAACATCTCGCCGCTGGTCTTCAACGGTTCCGCTTTCCCTGATTCCACTTCAACCTTCATCGGCTTTCCATCGGCCAGCACCAAAAGGTATTTGCCGTCTGACGAAAGTTCCATCGAAGGACTTCTCAGTCCAAGTTTTGCCAGCATCTTGGTTTCTTTGGTTCTTAATTCCGTCACCCAAAGGTCGTTGTCCTTTTCGAAGCTGGTAAAGTAAAACAGCTTCTCTCCATCTTTCGAAAGCACCCAGTCACGCAAACGTGAGGTGTGGGTGGTGAGTTTCTCTTTCCGGTCCGTCAGGTTATCCCAATCAATGGTCACGGTGGCCGAATCCTTCTTCACATCACCCTCTTTTTCTTTGTCCTTGTCTTTATCTTTCTTACCATCCTTTTCTTTTTCCTTCTCTTTCTCTTTATCCTTTTTGGCCTTTTCTTCCTGATCCTTCACGAGCGTCAGCTCTTCTTTGGAAAGGTTGAACCGGTCGTATGCTGCTTTGGAAAAGAATAACTCATACACGTCATAGGTGGTGATATAACCTCCCTGCGCATGATCGCCGTTGCGGTTACATCCCCAGATCATGGATTTGCCGTCGGAGGACCATTTCCCGTTAAAATCATCGTACCCGCTTAAGGACAGGTCCGTGATCTCTCCCTTTCCATCTGCCGGCACCAATCCCACTTCAGGACCGAACAAAACCCGGCCGGGTAAGCAATACTGCACCAGGAACCATTTTCCATCAGGCGACCATTGGTACCACTGATCTCCGTCAGCATACGAATAATTGACATCGGCAGGCATGATCATCCGGGTCTTTTTGCTTTCCAGGTTGATCACTTTCAGGACGACCCTGTTTTCGAGGTAAGCCACCTCTTTCCCATCGGGAGAATACTCGGGCTGAAACTCTTCCGCCTCCGTGGCGATCACCGGTTCGGTCTTCAGCACCGTGGAAGCGTAAAAATAGGGCTCCTCTTTCCGGCTGATCGAGGTGGTATATATATTCCAACTGTTGTTCGCTTCTGCCGCATACAACAGGGAACGGCCATCAGGACTGAAACTTACACTGCGTTCCTGGTACGGCGTATTGGTAATCCTCTTGGTGAAACCGCCATCCACGCTGCTCACAAAAACCTCACCCCTGAACACATAAGCGTATTCTTTCCCATTGGGCGATAAACGCATCTCGGTAAATCCATCGTTGACGGGCATAATACGATCCTGAGAGGAACGGCCATCGGCAAACACCGCCACGCTCACCTTCCGGGGTTCTCCTCCCGGAATCAGGGTATAGATCTCGCCATCATACGAATAGCACAGAACACTGTTGTCGGAACGACTCAGGAACCTGACCGGATGTTTTTCATACTTGGTCAACGCCGTCATTTTCGAAGGATCGGTGATGGAACTTTTGAAAATATTGAACGAGCCGTTCTTTTCGCTCAGATAAAAGAAATCCTGATTATTGGCATCGAAGACCGGGTCACGGTCTTCACCATTGAAACTGGTAAGTTTGGTAAAGTTTTTGGTGTTGAAATCGTACATCCAGATATCGCGTGCAATGGCCGATGTGTGATGCTTGCGCCACTCGTCTTCATAACCTTTGAGGTCTTCGTACAGGATCTTATCTCCGGTAGAAGAGGGACAAACATTCAGGGCCGGACTGGAAAGCAACTGAGAAACCTTTCCTCCCTTCACCGGCGCCGCATACAATTCGTTCATCACCCCGATGGGGAACTGGGCGTTGGTGACCACATCCTGCCGGTACGCCGAGAAGATCACTTCGCTGTTGTCGGCGGTGAAACTCCAGGGTATTTCCCGGTTTGAATTATAGGTCAGCCTTTTCGCTTCACCCCCGGTGGCAGGCATGACAAATACGTCGAAATTACCGGAACGGTCGGAAGCAAAGGCAATCGTCTTCCCGTCGTGACTCCAAACCGGCATGTACTCATAAGAGTCGGTGAGCGTCATCGGCGTGGCCGTCCCTCCATCGGAAGGAACCGACCAGATATCACCTTTATAACAGAAAAGAATCGTCTTCCCGTCGGGTGAAATAGCAGGATACCGCAACCAGAGCGGATTTTCCTGAGAAAATGATTGAAACGCCACTAATAACAGCAGCAAGGGAAACCATAGTTTTTTCATGTTTTTATAATGTTATAGAAAATAAGACGCATTTATGATCTCATTGTTACACCTCTTTTCATTTTTACCGGTCAATCAATTTTTCATTGTTTTCAGCATACCTGTCTCCGTGAATGTTGATTTTGGAACAAGCAGCGCTGAACTCCATCAGTTCTTCAGCAGAAAATTCAATATTCACAGCGCCCAGGTTTTCCTCCAACCGTTCCAGCTTTGTCGTTCCCGGGATAGGTACGATCCAGGGTTTCCGGGCAAGCAGCCAGGCAAGGGCAACCTGAGCAGGGGTAATCTTCTTTTTTACGGCAAAAGCGGCCACCAGATCCACCAGAGGCTGGTTCGCTCTCCTGTTTTCCGGTGTATACCGCGGAAGAGTGCTCCGGAAATCGGATGGATCGAAGGTCGTATTGCCGGGAATTGTCCCGGTCAGGAATCCCCTCCCTAACGGGCTGAACGGGACAAACCCGATACCCAGTTCCTCCAGTACCGGGAGAATCTCCTCCTCGGGTTCTCTCCAAAAAAGCGAGTATTCGCTCTGCAAAGCGGTTACCGGCTGTTCGGCATGGGCACGGCGGATCGTTCTTACTCCCGCTTCGGAAAGGCCAAAATGTTTTACCTTCCCTTCCCTGATCAGATCCTTCACCGTCCCGGCCACCTCCTCGATGGGAACATTCGGATCGACACGGTGTTGATAAAACAGGTCGATGGCATCCACCTTCAACCGTCTCAGGGAGGCTTCGGCAACCTGCCTGATATGTTCCGGCCGGCTGTCAAGACCCGAAGAAGCTTCGGTGACGAAACCGAATTTGGTAGCAATCACTACTTCCCCCTTGAACGGGGATAAGGCTTCGCCCACCAGCTCTTCGTTAATGTATGGACCATATACTTCAGCCGTGTCAAACAAGGTGACCCCGCGTTCGACAGCAGCGTGTACCAGCCTGATCATCTCGCTCTTATCCCGTGAGGGGCCATATCCATGGCTCATCCCCATACACCCCAGGCCTACAGCGGAAACTACCAGACCGCTTTTCCCCAATTCTCTCTTTTTCATTTTCTGTTTCATCACATGCTGGTTTTTACAAATAACTGATTGCAAATATCTATGCTAATCTACATCACATTTCGCGGATCACAGATCACATTGGGTCTGCTCCCCTGCTCCGATCTTCAACCGGTATCCCGTATTATGAATATTCTCGATCCTGATCCGGGGATCTTCCTTCAGGATTTTTCGCAGTCTCGAAATGAATACATCGAGGGTCCGGCTGACGAAAAAATCCTCATTTCCCCATACATTTCGAAGGATCTCTTCCCTCCTGACGATCTTTCCGGAATTTTCCAGTAAGAATAACAGCAGATCCTTTTCTTTCAGGGTGAGCAGGTGCGACTCCCCGCCGGTATTCAATTGACGGTTTTCATGATCAAACTCAAACAATCCCAGGGACAATGGCGCCGTATTTTCGCGGGAGACAATATTCTTTCGTTTCAGAAACACCTCAATCTTCAGAACCAGCTCTTCCATGTTGAACGGTTTGGTGATATAATCATCGCCGCCGGTCCTGAGTCCCGTGATCCTGTCTTCCATCGACGCTCTGGCCGTGAGAAACAGGATGGGGATACCCGGGTTCTTTTCACGGATCCTCGCAGCCAGCGTGAAACCATCCATGTGGGGAAGCATCACATCGAGGATGCATAAATCGTAGGTTGCGTTTCTGAGCATCTCCAGCGCCAGGATTCCGTCTTCGCAAAAATCGACCGAATAGCCCTTGATCATGAGGTTATCGCGTGTCACGAACGACAAGGCCAGGTCGTCTTCCACATACAGGATTTTGGCTTTATACTCCATATCGCGTCAGGTTTATTCCGGAATTTCGATAATGAAACACGCTCCATCTGCACGTTCCGGGTCGAGATGGATCGTCCAGCCATGTGCCAGGCAGATAATCCTGACATAATACAACCCCAGCCCGAACCCTTTGGCCTCCTGAATAGGTCCCGAAGGGATGCGGAAGAACTTATGAAAGATTCGTTTCCGGTATTTGGGATTGATCCCCGGACCATTATCGCTAAAAGCCAGGCATATTGTCTTTTTGCTTTTCCCGAATAGAGCGCTCCCCCGGGATCCCGATGGTTTAATGGACGTGGATATCCGGATCCCCGGGTTCTCCGCCCCGAATTTCACGGCGTTGTCAAGCAAATTATGAAAAACATTGGTAAGGTGCATTATATCGGCATGGATGACGTCAGCGCGGGGATCCGTCGATATTTCCAGGGTACCACCCGGCCTGAGTTGCTCCCGGAAAGTACCGGCAACCGTTCTGATAAATTCATTCAGATCGATGGCCTCTTTTTTCAGACGTAATCCCTTTTTCTCGATCCGGGCTATCTGCAGAACCTCAGCCACCAGCCGATCCAGCCTCATGTTCTCCTGTTTGATGATGGACCCGTATTTCAAAAGCCGTGCAGGATCTTTCACGATATCGGGATTCATGATCACATCTGCCGAAATATTCACCGTCGATATCGGGGTCTTGAACTCATGCGTCATGTTATTGATAAAGTCCTTTTGCATCTCCGATAACTGCTTCTGACGGAGAATCACAAAAATAGCGTACACAAAAAAGACCACCGAAAGACTCAGGATGAAGGTGAAAAAGAATAAAATGGTCATATCCCCGGCGACGGCATTCTTCAAGGCCGGAAACCTGATTCCGAAGTAATACAGATACTGGCTGTATTTTGGAAGCGTACTCCCCGATTTCATGCCATCTATCGACCCGTCGACCGAAATATAGTTACCGTACACCATGCTGTCGGTATGACAATCGTAAATGGCGTATTCGTAATCCGTCCTGATATTCATGTGTTCGAATTCATTCCGGAGATAATACTCCAGCACATTGACATCAATCGGACTGTTGACATCCACCACGAAATAACTCGCAGACAATTGCCTCACCGGGTTTTCCAACGGCGGTACGGTTTCGTTCAGCCGGCAGATCTTTTCAGCTACGGTCTTGAGACCGACAACAATGCTTTGGTTCAGCTCTTTTTCCTCGGTATTCCAAGCCTTTACAAGGAAATAGGTCTGGACCGAAATGATGCCGACAATGGATATGGCGCCCAGCAGAACAACTAACCGGATATTACTTCTTCGCATTCCACTCCTTCTTTTACGATTACCTCATAATCCCCGTAAAAATAAGCAGATTGAGATTAACATTTCAGCATTTACACTTCCTTTGCAAAGATTTACATATCATTTACATTCATTTACCATCTTTTTACACGGTCCATCCTTCCCCGACCGCATCTTTGCAGGAAACAATTTTAAACCATGCCCTATGAAAACAATGATTCTTGCAATGACCATTACCCTGCTGGGTTTCTTTTCCCCGGCCTTTTCCCAGAAAGCTGCCACAGCGCCGGACGCAGGTAAGCCCGTCACCGAAAACAAAAAGAACGGTCCGGTGGCCGAATTTGATAAGACCGTTTGTGATATGGGAAACCTCGTTCAAAACACGCCCGGCACTGCTGTTTTCACCCTTACAAACCGCGGAAACGAGCCCCTTCTTATCTCATCGGCGACGGGCTCTTGCGGATGCACGAACCTCACTTATTCCAAGGAACCTGTGCTGCCCGGCAAATCAACCACCATTTCGGTAAACTATAACGCCGCCGCAAAAGGGAACTTCATGAAAACCCTGACCGTGAAAACCAACGCCAGCGATCAGGCCGTCTTTTTACAAATCAAAGGTCAGGTCCTGCCGAAATAGGAAACGGTTCCATCGACCTGAAACCTAAATGGACGGCTCAAATCTGGCTAAGGATAATTATTCAGGTTTTTAGGGAAAGTCATCATGAATCCGGCAACCCTGGTGCCGGATTCTCTCTTTGAAAAAGTTTGAAGAAGGTAAAAGGCGCCTATAACTTCAGGAGTTTGCGGATATACTTTGTACCCGAAAAATCAACCACTACAAAATAGAATCCGCTGGTCAGGTCACCGATAAATATTTCCGTTTCGTTCCATTGATCCGGATTTATTGTTTTACGGGTTCTGCCAAGTTCATCCAGGATTTGTATGGAAGTGGGAATCCGGTTTTCACCGGATTGTATGCGAACCTGATCAATGGCCGGATTCGGATAGATGCTGATATCCGGCTCATCTGACCGTGTGTCGGTCGAAACATTACCCGATGTGAACAGAATGGTGTAAATGGCAGAGTCGTGTGTACTCCACATTAAATAATCAAGTTGATCCATCCCCGCACAAAGAGGAGCGCCTTTGATGGTGTCATACACCGTGGTATCGCTATGAATGGTATTCATAGGTCCAACCTCTTTTTGGTACTCATATGTAGCGATCCGGTACATGGCGACACCGGGCTGTGCGAAATATCCTGTTTCTGAATTAACGACGTAAAAGTAACCTTCCCCAAATCCTCCTATTGCGCCAACCTGGTCCAGGGAATTATTGACTATCCTGTGAATGACAGTAGTCCAGGTCATTTCCTGGCTGATAAAAAATCCATGAGTGCTATCAGTAAAGCGCAGATCCAGCGCTACATACCCGTCGTAAAAAGCCTCCTCTTGTCTTATGATGGTACCATTGTGATACAACTTATAGCCATATCCGTGGTTGCCGACTTCATAATTCTCGAACCAATAGTTCGGATTCTCAATAAGTCCGCATTCTGACGGGATAAATCCGCTGGTCTGCGAAAAACCGTGCGAACTTGATAAAATGACCAGCATTGCGATAAAGAGGAGATGCTTTTTCATGGATGGCTGATTTGTTGACCATTGATGCAGATGAGGTATTCACAAACAAATATACTAAAACAAAAATGATAAAATCAATAGTACGATGTTCATGTCCTATTTAATCTCCATCAAGACCATTGAAATACTCATTTAAGGTCTTGTTTTGGGTTGATAATGCATGAAGAGCTGATCTGGTCTAAAAAAAACCGGACAGAAATTAAGTATCTATAAATTTCTATCAAGGAAACAAAAACGTGCATATTTACTCCTGAATTCAATGACCATGCCTAAGCAGTAAACGGTTTTATCGACCCGAAACCCAAATGGACGGCTCAAATCTGTTTAGATAATTTTTCAGGTTATTAGTAAATTTAACCAAAAATACATACCTTTGGGTTAGTCATGTACCCAAAAATTGAGGAGATCATGTTTCGCGATTAAGCCTGCTCATAGGGTGGTATTTAGAATCGTCTCATGAAAAAAATGCTGATAACAAGTTGGCTGGTATTTCTTGCCCTATTAGCGAATTCACAATGGACATGGAGAAATCCTGTGCCACAGGGCTATGTTCTTCATGTAAGTGTGATAAAAAACGGGACCTCCGTCTGGGCCGGAAGTGATCTGGGAAACATTATTCATTCGGAGGATGGAGGGCTTACGTGGGACTGTAAAAACCTGGCGCGATACACTAATTTTATAGATTTCGTCGGACTTGATTGGCCTGATGATTCCGTGGGTTTTGCCACTGATAAGTACGGTTATATTTTCAAGACATTGGATGAAGGAATCACTTGGGATTCTGTGTATTGGGAACCTGAAGTGTATTTGAATGCTTCCTGTTTTATCGATGTACAACATGGTTTTGTGGTAGGCTCCGAAGGAAAGATCATCCGGACCACAGACGGGGGTGTAACCTGGACCCCATATTATTTCAATATCCCGGTAAACCTGACCTGTGTCTCCTTCACCTCTTCGCTTACCGGGTATGCCGCAGGAGACTTAGGGCGTATAATAAAAACAACCGATGGCGGAAATACCTGGGATGCTGTTTATAATGATTCTGTGACCGAATACCGGGGCATGGTATTCCCGACGACAAATATGGGATTTGTGGTGGGAACCAAGGGTATTGTGATGAAAACAACCGATGGTGGGGCATCATGGACCAAAAAAAGTCTTAATGATACGGCTTGGTTCTCCTCTATCGCGGCATTTAGTCCCGATACCCTGATCGTTAATGGTATTGCAGAAGATACTGTTTACTCATACGACGCCCCGGTGAAATATCTTTCAACCGACGGTGGTAACACTTGGACCCAGCTCCAACTTCCGTATTATGAAACGCCATTCACGCTGAACATAACGGCTCAAACCGGAGGAACTGCCTACGCCACAGGATACTGGGGCTGTATTGAAAAAACAACTGATTATGGCGCCTCCTGGACCTCTCTTACAAAGTGGGTGGTGTCTCCTGTCTCTTGGGGAGCAGGCATTTATGGTATTAATTTCCCAACGGCTCAGATCGGGTATGCAGTAATCGATGGAGGGGAGGTTTCTGAAGGCAGGATCATAAAGACGATCGATGGTGGTGATACCTGGTTCCTTCCGGATTCATCTTCTCAATTCCCGGGATTCAGAGCAGTTGACTTTGTTAACGAAAACATGGGTTTCATCGGTGGCAGAAATATTTACAGTACATTCGACGGTGGTCAGACATGGATTCTCCGGATGTCGGATCTTGGCTGGCAGGGTATCCGTTCCATATCACATACTGATAATGGAATTTGTGTCGCGGTAGGATATAACGGCGTGATGGTTCGATCAACGGATTACGGACAGTCATGGCAGTACGTACCCGGTGTTCCGGACCTGGAATACAGTTCTGTTTGTTTTGCTGATGAATCCACGGGATTTGCAGTGGGAAATTCAACACTGCTGAAGACCACCGATGCCGGAGCTACCTGGAACGTGATCAGTGAGGAGTATCCGCTTTTAGCTATTGATTTCCCCACTCCCGACAAAGGATTTGCAGTCGGTATCCTCGGTTTGATCATGCGGACAACTGACGGAGGAGAGACTTGGGAACAATACAACTATCCGACCAGTGATTATCTGAACGCTGTCGATTTTTATGATGCAGATACCGGGTATGCCGTGGGAGGAACCGATATAGCCACCGCACTTGTTTTAAAAACCACTGATGGGGGCGTTTCCTGGCATGAACAGTTCATCCCGGTTGATTACCCCCTTCACGCGATCGCGGTGACCGGAGATCGCGCTTTTACAGGAAGTTGGTGGTGTTATTTGTTTGGTACAAACAATGGAGGAATTCAGGTTTCGACCGGTCCCCGGAGGGATTCGCCAACTCAGAATTCAGTACTTTTCCCCAATCCCACTGCCCAAAAACTTACGATCCTGAATAAAAAAGGATTTTCTAAAGAGACAATAATCACTATCTATACTGTTACCGGAAATTCCGTATTGTCGGAAGAAGTAAAAGATAAAAACAGGGTCGAGTTGGATATCAGCGCCCTGGCGCCGGATACGTATTTTGTTAAAATACAGTCGACTGAAGCAACTGAAGTCAAAAAACTGGTAATTCAGTAGCTGTTCCGGTCCCGGCACATGGCTATACCGGGCATTGTGAAATATCCTGTTTCTGCTTAATAACGTAAAAGTAACCATCCCTAGACGTAAGATCTGGATGAGAAGGGTAAATGCAGTTGGAGTTTTCATAAAACTTTTCACACCCGCCACATTTACAATAATTTTGACAATAAATCCACTATATTTGTTCTGGCAATGATAGCAGATGTTCCGGTTGGTTAGAATTTATCGTTTTAACTAAAATTCAAAAAGGATTACAAAAAATATATTGCTGCTATCAACAATTTTGATAGCGGGGCGTTAGGGGCAAATTGTTAAAACAAAGGAATTTGAATATTTTACCAAAAATAGACATATGAATATCCTTATAGCTGTTTTACCATTTTCCCTCGTTTTCTTTCTTTCAAATTGCATTTATTCTCAAAAATCAGTGTTAAAAACTAGTCCACTAAAAGGAACATGGGTAGAATTAACAAGAAAAAGCGATACAATAGTGTTTTCATCTGAATTTGATGGTCAGAACCCAGTTTTTAATTTAAAAAGGGGGACCAGAATTACTGAAGAAGGCTATACACTTCCAGATTACTATTCTGGCCCATATAATTTTAAATTAGGTCAAAATAGTATTTCTGTTTATTGGTTCCTTTCAAGTGGCTCATATCGAACCTATTATTTTAAGTTAATTTCCGGAGAAGATAAATTTGAAATCGGGAACTTTTTCAAGGATCCTGAAAAGAAGAAGCCTGAAAGTGATACTCTAATATTTATGAGGATAAAATGAACAATCTGCTCCTAATAAGCCGTCAGCCGACAATGCAGGTGGTCTACGGAGGTAGGCATTCATCATACCTGCGAGCGATAAAGGAAAAGAAAACATATATCAAATAAACTCCGCACTGCGGCTGCCGGCGAAGCGTTGTGTGTAATGACTGAAAAGACGCTGCAAACATGAATCGATGATGAAAAAACTTATAACTTATCAAATTGATTCTTTCACAAAAGAGAGATTTAAAGGAAATCCGGCAGGAGTAGTATTAAATGCAGATGGACTGACTGACAACCAAATGCAATTAATAGCCAGAGAACTAAATAATTCCGAAACAGCATTTCTTATGTCGCCGGATAAAAATGATTGCGATGGAGTTATTAGATATTTTACACCCAAAACAGAAGTACCAACTTGCGGACACGCTACAATTGCAGCAATGTACGCTAAAGCGCTTGAGAATAATTTAAATTCCTGTATTTTAAAAATTAAAACTAAGATTGGAATTCTTCCATTTGAGATAATTAAGGATAACGGAGATTATCAAGTAATAATGACTCAAGGGAAATTTGAGCTTGAACCTGAATTTGACAATAGTACTACTCAAAAAATACTAATTGCCTTGGGACTTGAATACGCAGATACTGATAATAGATGTCCTGTTCAGATCGCTTCTACAGGGCATTCTAAGGTCATGATTGGTATTAAAAGCAGAGAAAAGCTGAATAATTTGACTCCAAATCATCATGATTTAGCTGAATTGAGTAAACAGATTAATTGTAACGGATATTTTGTTTTTACATTTGATTCTGACAGTGAAAACATTTTGACATACGGAAGAATGTTTGCTCCTGTAATTGGTATAAATGAAGATCCGGTAACAGGTAATGCATATGGACCATTAGGTGGATATCTGGTACAAAATAAAATCGTAAATTATTCTAATAACTTCTTCGAATTTAATGGAATGCAGGGTGAGAAAATCAATAGACTGGGAATGGTTACTGTCAGGGTCAAGATTGAAAATGAATTGCCTTCATTGATACAAATTAAAGGAGATGCAGTGGTTATATTTAAGACTGAAATAGAGATTTGATAATAAGCCACCAGGCACAATAAGCAGTATGGTTAATGGCAATTGGATGAAAAGGAATCACCTTCTTAAGCCTCTGATATTGAATAGATATGATAGAAAATAACAAACTCGATAAATCATTTGGACCTGTTGGTACATCCGCCGGAGTGATTTTATTTGTTGTAGGACTAATTTTAACATTTTCTCACCTTACCGGACTAATTCTAATGCTGATCGGCGCATTTGTAGGATTTTCTTCGACAAGTGCCTTGATTGATTATGAAAAAAAACAAATCAAATTTTCAAACAATTTATTTGGTATTATAAAAATAGGACAATGGCTTAGCATTGAACCAGACATGAAAATTGGGATAAAAGAATCAAATTTGACATGGCGCACATATAGCATGGGAAATCGTACTCTTGATATAAACAATAAAGATTATAGAATAATCCTTTTTGATTCGGGGAATAAAGAAATTATGCAGATAAAAAAGACTAAATTAAAAGAATCTGCAATAATTGATCTTGAAACAATGAGAAATAGATTGGGGTTAAGGAGTATTTGATTCTCTTTCTGAATTGAAATGATGTGAATATGAAACTGAAGCCAACGAACCGTCAACCGCAATGCAGGCGGTTTTCGGAGGCTGGCATTCACCAAACCGGCAAACGATAGAGGAAAAGCAAACATAGAAAAAGTAAACCCCGCACTACGGCCGTCAGTAGAAAGTTATGGCGCTTAAAATCGTTTACATAATACATTATAGTTCACTAACATATAAGATATGGACGAAAAAATTATCTGGAGTATTGGTTTTGTACTGTTTGTGATAATATTGTGTATCGTTAAACCTAATATTGGTCGCATCTTTCTTGGTATCTTCTATCTGATAATGGCTATCGGGATAAATATCGTGAATGCGATTACCGATCCACAATCTACAGTTCAAATGGGAGAAGCTTCACTTATAGGATTTTATAGAATAATATTTTCAGAAGTGGTATCAAAGATTCCTGTGCTGTTTATATTGGCAATAGCATTATTTCAGATTACAATGGGTTTATTGATACTGCACAAGCATAAATTTGTAAAATATGGACTAATAGGCACCTCCATCTTTTTGATTCTTATAACCCCATTTGGTTATATTCAGATACCCTGGTTGGGAATTGCTGCCATACAGTTGTATTTGTTGACAAAAGATTTTGATAAAACCTTTATTGAAATCACAGGTTCGTTATTCCGACGAGATAAACACTAATAATTAGACCGTCAGTAAAATGCGAAGTGATTCACGTTTCCCGCTTTGCATTTCGCACTTGTCCGGTGACGATGCCCTAATCAGTTTGAGGATAATCTGTCCGGCTATTTAGGGGGTTAAGGCAGTAGTTTGAACCCGTAGAAGCTATTCGGCAAAATATTTTTGAGGGTAACGGTATTGATAATATTGTAACTTTACATATCAGTATAATAACAACAGATTGAGGTTATCCATTCGTCATCTGCAATAATATATAAATTATGAAACGACTAAGAATTGTCTTGTACTCACTTTGTTTATTAGCGGGTAATGTTGGGATTTGTCAGACATATCATGCGTTTCCGGATTCAAACGCTATCTGGAATACTGTTGGGAAAAACATTTTTTCTTGCAGGAAGTATGAGATCCGATTTGGTATTAACGGAGATACCCTGATCGGTTCAAACCTGTATTCTAAGGTTTATCGGTTATATGACACCCTCGCGTCGTCTCCGGAATCTGAGTACTTTGGAGCAATCCGGGAAGACGCTGATAAGAAAGTATACTTGGATTTACCCGAGTGGCCGGAACAACTCTTGTATGATTTCGGTGCCGAAGCAGGGGATACCATCTGTTATTTATTGGGAGGATATTTAATGGCAGGCGAAATTTATTTTCAACAAGATGTAAACCAGATGATTGTGCTATCAATTGATTCAGTACTTCTTTACAACAATGAGTACAGAAAGCGATGGAATCTGGACGGTACAGATAATTACTGGGTAGAGGGAATTGGAAGCACCACTTGGGTAGGGCTCATAGATCCTTTTATCAGCATTTCCATAACAAATGGTGACTGGTACTCATTTACATGTTTCAAACAAAATGATGAGGCCGTGTTTTTGGAAAATGAGCTTTGTCCGGGTGATTGTTTTTGTTCTCCCGATGCTTCCGGTGAACCCGAACAAGGGCAATCCCCTGATGAAAATATCTCTGTGATCGTAAACCATTCAACAGGAGAGATCGAAATCAACGTGTTGGACGATGGGTTGCCTCTCGATCTGATTATGGTGAATCAGAACGGAGGAATAGTGTTCCAGGAGTCGATTCAGGAAAATTCACGCAATATTTCCTGCTCACAGCTGGGTTTACCATATGGAATGTATATTATCATTCTACGGAATAATGAGATGGGGATTATCAACAGTAAAAAGTTCCTTTTCCATAGAAATTAATACACCTAACGTGCAGGCACATGCAACAAAACCATGCCGTATTGCTGTATCCTAAAGTTCTTTGCCTGATTTTTGTTGAACACTGACAGGTCGAACGCTTTTATCAAAATGTTCAGGACATAATCCTGTTTGGTTTTGTCAGGCCGGATCAGGGACATCAAAAAGGAACAATCCCGGATAAATGCCGGAAGAGCGTTTACAGAATCAAAAAACCCGAAACAGTAAACGTATGTTCGATTTACTTTTAAATGTAATTTTATACCGTATTTATTTTCCAGCCTGCAACTTTTGGGGGGTCGAGTCATCTATTGTATTATAATGTGCTGATAATCTATTTTATACAAAATACCATGGATCAACATGCTATAGCAGAAAAAATCATTGCCTTGGAGACTGCGGCTCTCGATGCCTGGCACCAAGGTAATCCCTCCCCCTACCTCGAACTTTATTCGAAGGACTTCACATATTTCGACCCTGCCCTTGAAAGACGGCTCGACGGTTGGGATAAGATAAAAGAGTTGTATGAAAGTATGCGTGGAAAGGTGAAAATGGATAAGTTCGAAATGATCAATCCCGTTGTACAACAAACCGGTACCATGGCCGTCCTGACCTATAATCTGCACTCTTACTCCGGTGAAACGCTCTGGAAGGAGAATTGCACAGAAGTGTACCGGCTGGAAGAAAACAACGAGTGGAAAATCATCCACAGCCATTGGTCGCTTACGAAACCTTCGATTGGTTAATAACCCTGCCGCATTGGCAGATTGCTTATGGATAAAATATTGACATTCACTGACAGACAAGCCTTCCGGGAGTGGCTTGGCAAGCATGGAGCAGAAAGCGATGGCATCTGGTTGCTCTTTGGTAAAACGAAGGAAATAGTAACCCTCTCCGCCGGCGAGGCACTGGAAGAGGCCCTTTGTCACGGATGGATAGACGGACAAATGCAATCCCTTGACGAGAGTACCTACAAAAAGTATTTTGCGCGACGTCGATCCAACAGCAAATGGTCTGTTAAAAACAAAGAGCTGGCGCAAACTCTCATGGAAAAGGGGTTAATGACCCGGGAGGGTTTGGATGCCATTGAATGCGCCAGGAAAAACGGTTCATGGGATAATGCTAAACGAACCCTGATCGACGATGAACAAATGCAACTGTTTAAGGAGATCGTTCAATCCTATGAGCCAGCTTATACCCATTTACTGGCCATGTCACAGTCCGTACTGCGCACCTATACCGGATTTTACCTTGATGCCAAATCTGACAAAACCCGTCAAGCCCGGTTAGTAAAGATTATTGAGAGACTGGATAAGAATTTGAAGCCGATGTGAGGTGCGAATTCATTGACGTTTCGCCTGCCGGCCGGCAGGCAGGCAGGCAGGCAGGCAGGCAGTTTGCAGTTCACATTTGTCCCGGAGCCGGAGCAGCACAATGTCCAGACTTTTTAACAAGCCAATGATGGTTTCTAGAAAAGGCTAACCAAATTTTTAGGAAGAAATGATAAATTAGTAGGTTTTTCGACAACAGTACTGAAAAGATGAACATTATTTACTTTTTAACGAGCGGGATACTGCTAGAAATATTTCCAGAAAGACATCAGATACAACTATTTCTTTGTATATTCGGTACTTCAATTTCTAAAGTTACCCGGTGACGTTTTTCGATGATAATAACTTGTGAAAATTGTCAGATGGTTGATCAAGTTGAGTGTCGGATTAATATATCATCCATTCTTAACTTGCGGTTATTAATCCGTATATAAAGGAATAACACTTATACTCACCCAAAATAAAGAAAATATAATCGCAAATATTACAGTTATACAAACGTTTGGTTAAATGCAAATTTAGATTTATGAGAAAAGTATTTTTACTTTTCGTGCTGGCGCTAGTCTTCCCCCTGACATTTTTCCAATGCCAAGAAAAATGCGACTCGGAAAAACTAGGAGAAATCATGTTTACCGAAAACGATCTTAAAATAGTTCCTTATACTGGATTGGAAACCTTGATTTTCAAAGATTCAGTTGGTGATTCTTTAACTATGCAGAAAGCATATAAGACCGGACGATTCTCTTTGTATAATAATAAATATTATGAACATTATTTTGATGAGGGAGAATGTGTGCCAAATTTCTATTTTGTTGAACGCAATTTTACTGCTTTTTGTAATAAGGATACAACGGCCCACATTGAGACAGATATCTATATCGATAATCCATTTGCCGATAGTTTAAAAAAACATATCGCCATCGAGGTCTCTTTTCAAGATTCACAACACTGGTACTTTTCAGGCTCGTTCTTCTTTAATTCAAATGCACTTTATGATCGTGAGCCTCAAGAATCATTTATTGTTCAATACAATGACAGTTTAATAATTGGTTCAAAAGTATTTAAAAAGGTATACACATTACAACAGTTAAAAGACCCATACGGATTGAAAAATCTCCAGTATGTTTATTATTCATTAATAGATGGTGTTGTAGGTTTTAAAACGAAAGATGGGCACTTGCTATTTTTATATTTAAAACAATGAATTTGCACTAAACCTAGCGTGCCGTCAACCGCAACAAAGCTTTGCAATGTTGCTTTATAAAGGCACCAGGTTGTCAAATAATCCTAAATTTGAGTTAAAATCGACCGCTAAAGGGTGGCGCTGATTGGACCGGAATATTCACTGTTTCCGAACTGTGGGGTGCGAATTGTTTCGGACTTCGTAGTTTACAGTTCACATTTGTCTTTGGTACACTGGAGTACCCAATTATCTAACTTTTCCTTGATACAGGATTTTCAGAAAGTATTTGAATTTGTTAATGATACACTACATTTTTTCAGTAATGTCCGGTTATAGGATATTATGTTAATTCTCGCTAGATCAAGATCATTACTCTTGCTTCACAAATTTCGAACTACTGACGGTTCTTTCACCATAGCATCTGATGATATACATTCCCGGAGTAAGATCTTCGATTCCAATTGTTACTGTTCCAGATGAAGACCGGCTTTTGACATTCTTTCCGCTGACATCGAATATTTTGATCAGAAATTCTTTCGGAGAATCAAAACGTATGCTGATCTTATCACGTGCAGGATTTGGGAAAATTAAAATTCCTTCTTCTTTAATTTCGGGTCTTGTTCCTGTCGAAGGATTTGACGTGGTAAGAATAGTCCCGAAATTTCCTGCTATAAATCCTTCATTCTCGGGAGTAAAACATATTGTTTTAAGATCTATCACGCAATGGCTGACTATTTTGGTTATGTTCGTTCCTCCGTCATTAGTAAAATAAACACACCCCCAGGCACCTGCAAAATATCCTTTATTATTATTCAGGAAATGCAGACAATAGATCCTGCCTGTGTTTTGTCCGCACAAATTCCACGTATTCCCGCCGTCAGTTGTCTTATAAAGCCCTATTTCACTTCCAATATATGCAGTATTGACATCGAGATACTGAACAGCATAAAACTCAACTGATGGTGAATTTACCATCTCCTGCCAGGTTGATCCGCCATCAGTAGTTTTAAAGATATTTCCGTTCTGTTCTACAAACATTCCGTGATCCTGATCACAAAAACTGATCGAGTTAATAGATGAGGCACCGGGTTGTGAGGATGTCCAGTGCGTTCCTCCGTCTGTGGTTTTATAAACACTTCCGTATCCTGCCGCAAAACCGTAATCCGCATTCAGAAAATATAAGGTAGAAACCGGCGAATATGTACTGGCGACCTGCTGTTGTACCCAGTTTAACCCACCATCAACTGTTTTGAATACAGTACCTGCCTCAGCCCCAATATAGCCTATACTCTTTTCAGGAAATACAACTGATGTGAGACTTTTTGAGGTGAAGGAGGGAAGTTTTATCCATGAACCTCCCTTGTTGTCGGTTTTAACAACACAGCCTGAGTCACCTACAGCGAAACCCTCTGCAGATGTTCTGAATGAGATACCTTTCAGGCTTGTTCTTAATTCCGAGAGTATGCTCTGGTATGAACTTCCACCGTTGGTTGTAACATAACTGTCACCTTCATAGGTCAGAGAATTATAATTCAAGACAAATCCCTTGACAGGACTCAGGAAACAGATATCGTCCATGTCATCGAATTTACCGTTGGATATATCTGTCCATGTGGTACCTCCGTTTGTCGTTTTGTAAAGATTTCCGTAATGTGAACCGACGAACCCATTGCTTTCATCAGGAAAAGAAAGGAAACAAAAGTTATCGGTGGCAGGAATGGTACCTGTAACGAACCAGGTGATTCCTCCATCAACAGTTTTATAAACTTTGTTTGATGACACACAAAATCCGGTTGTGCCATTAAGGAATTGAATATCTGCCGCTGCCCCGTTTCCGGTGTTGCACATCATAGACCAGCTGTTTCCGCCATCGGATGTTTTCAAGATCGCGCCTGTTCCATTCGACATTCCTGCAGCAACAAACCCGGTTGTTTCATCGAAGAACCAGGCACCATTATAGTCGTAAACATCCATAAAGTTTACCTGAATATGTATGGCAGTCCAGTCAATTCCGCCATTTGTCGTTTTAAAAAAACTGTATTCATTCCACCCATAGCCAATATTGGAGGTTACGAACTCAACATGGTACACTGCAGGATTTTCAGGGAGAGCGGCCCATGTCTCCCCTCCGTCAGTTGTTTTTAAAAGAATAGCGTTTCCCATATCATGATCGAGCAGTGCTGGCATAAAACCGTTGTTATGATCAATAAATGAAGGTTGTGTAACTTCATATTCCACACCGGTGTTCATCAGGGTCCAGGTGTTTCCTCCATCAGTTGTTCGTAAAAGTGTTCCCCCATCCCCGGAGATATAGCCGGTCATGCTGTCGATAAAGTGACAGCTGTTCATTGGATTAGCAGTATTTAACGGATTTGACCAATTCCATGTCTGAGAAATTGCACTGCTGCTGATGCAAATCATCAGAGCCATGAGGAGGTTCCATTTTTTCATAATGATTAAGAAAAGTTAAATTTCAAATTTAAGAAAAGTATATTTTGAGTGGCAAGTCAAGTCTCAATATTAGTATCCAATAATGGATGAACTGAATCAACTCGTTAGGCTCTTTGCATCCATCAAGAGAAAGATGAAGAGAAAGTTGGATTCGGCAGAGGAAAGGCAGGAAGAATTAAGTGTGAAACGCTGAGTCCGAACTGTGATGTGCGAATTCATTCACGTTTCGCAGTTCACCGTTCACATTTGCCTTGGTACCCGGAGCCGGAATCGAACCGGCACGAACTTTCGTTCATTGGTTTTTGAGACCAACGCGTCTACCTATTCCGCCATCCGGGCAACGCGGCTGCAAAGGTAAACAATAACCGGGGAATTTTCAAAGACTTAATTTAGTGCACCCTCCCGGTCCGGCTTCCCCGATGGTCCAGCCAGTGAATGAGGTTAAGGGCAAACCGGGCGTTTTGCGGAGCGGTCTCCGAGTTGAATCCGACCTTGAACGTCCCGTTGACAACCTGAGCGGTGAACATGGCAGCTTCCCCGAAAACAGCGATCCTTCCTTTGCCGTATTCCAGTATGGCTCCCTGGAAGTATCCTTTCAGATCCACCGAAGGGGTTTTATCACTGAACCTCCAGGCGGTGTCGGGCTGAAGCGACTTCCCTTTATCAAACCGGAGGATGCCGGCAGCCCCCGCCGGAATGGCGAAGGCGGAACCCGTGAAGGTAGCCACACTGTCGATCTTCTCGTCAGCCTGCATCCCGTCAACGGGCGGTGAACTCAGCAAGGTATTCTTTGCGCGTGAGAAGCAGTCAGGCGGCCATGATTGCTCCCCGGTGATAGCAAAACCGTTGAGAAACCCGAATCCGAAGGCGGCGGCCAGATCCGTAGCAGCTCCGGCAAAGGGCATGTGGTCAGCGATGAGCAGCAGGCTCCCGCCATCCCTGACCCATTTCCTGAGTACCTTGATTTCCTCCGGTGTGAATGCCGAAGGGGTGGGAAGGGTCCAACTTTCAGTGTTTGTCGAATCCAACGCATTAGCGATCACCAGGATTCTGCATCCCCGGAGAATGCCACCGTCCGTTAACCGTCCGGTCAGTCCGGAAGTCCGGTATCCATCCTCTTCCATCAGTTTGCAGAAGGCAAAAAAACCTCCCGCTTTCGTATGAAAATTGTTGTGTCCTCCGTCAATCAGGATCAGGGGACCCTGACCCGGTTCATAGGCAGTTTGACGGATCGCGAACCGGAAGGTGGTGTCGGGCGTCTGTTGGGAAACCACCATGGTTGGAGGACATAACAACAGGAAAGCCGCTATGAGGGCAAGATGACAGATGATCCGGGGTGTTTCTTTTTTCATGACACTTTTTTTGGAAAAGGAAGGTTATCGATGCTCTTTGTCTTTCGGCGATAAGGACTTTTCCACATCCTAAAATAATAAAAAGGCCGATGACATGATTTAATTTCTAAAATGATGTATATTTAATTGTTAAACACTATTTTACATCTTTCTTTATCGTTTTCCAACCTTCTTATTTTCTTGTTCATTTTCTTTTTGCTTGTCCAAAAAGAAAACGAACCAAAAGAAAAACGACAGCCGTGCCTTTTCGACGACCCACCTGACCAGATGCGAACTGTGAAGTCCGAAATGTAATGAGACCGATATCGCACTTCGCACCTCACATTTCGCATTTGATCAGGGGCTAGGGAGAAGATACAAAAACGACTGCCTTGACATTTTAAAGAAAATTGTCATGTACTGAGTCCTAAAATAATAAAAAATGGTCAATAAGGTGACCTCCCTGCTTTATTGTCCTGTCTGCACAAACAGAGAGGCTTTTCCGCCTTGTTGCAGAACAGCCGATGCCGCTCGGATATTCTTCTAATGCACACTTGTTTAAAACTTTCATTTGCTTCGCCTGTCAGAATGCCGTACTTTTGCCTCTTCATTAAAACCTTAACCATCAATGTCGGTTAAAATTCAGATTTTCGGCGGAAGAGCATCGTCTTATCTGGCCGAAAAAATTGCCGAAAGCTACGGCATGGAACTCGGAAAAGTCACTGTCACCCAGTTCAGCGACGGTGAATTCCAACCCTCCTACGAAGTTAACATCCGCGGAAACGATGTTTACATTGTGCAATCGACTTTCCCTCCCTCGGAAAACATCATGGAACTGTTGATGTTGGTTGACGCTGCCCGCCGGGCTTCCGCCAAGAACATCATCGCGGTGATCCCCTATTTCGGGTATGCCCGTCAGGACCGGAAAGACAAACCACGTGTTTCCATTGCTTCGAAACTGTTTGCCAATCTCCTGATCACCGCCGGTGTCACCCGGGTGATCACCCTCGACCTGCACGCAGATCAGATCCAGGGTTTCTTTGATGTGCCGGTTGACCACCTCTATGCATCATCGATTTTCATCCCCTATATCAAAGAATTAGGCCTTGAAAACCTGACTTTTGCTTCCCCCGATGTCGGAGGCACCCGCCGGGTAGGATCCTACGCTAAATACTTCCAGACCGACTTCGTCATCTGTTACAAACATCGTAACAAACCGAACGAGATCAGCACCATGTCGCTCGTCGGTGATGTGGAAGGACGTAATGTGGTACTGCTCGACGACATTGCAGATACTGCCGGGACCCTTTCCAGAGCAGCTGCCATTATCATGGAAAACGGAGCCCGCAGCGTTCGCGCTATGGTCACGCATCCCATCCTGTCAGGTAAGGCTTATGAGGTCATTGAAAACTCACTTCTTGAGGAACTGGTTGTCACCGACACCATCCCCCTGAAGAGAGAAAGTCCGAAAATCAAGGTCCTGACCACCGCTCATCTCTTTGCAGAAGTGATCCGCCGTGTCAGGAAAAAGGAATCAATCTCCTCATTGTTCAAGTTTTAAAAGAATTTCCTATCTTTGCACCCCCGATCAGGAAGGCGCCGGATGATAGTGGGCAAATGTTGTTTCACGTTCACGGGCTGAAGTAATTTATACCAATCTTCCACATCGGATTAACGTATTATCAACCAAAATCAACGCATTATGAAATCGGTATCATTGAGCGGTTCTCTCAGAGAGAACGTAGGGAAAAAAGATGCCAAAAAGAACCGTCGCGACGGCAAGATTCCCTGTGTAATTTATGGCGGAAAAGAACAACTGCACTTCGTTATTGAAGAGAAACCTCTGCTAAAGGTCTTTAATACTCCCGAAGTGTATGTGATCAAACTGAACCTCGGTGACAAAGTATACGATGCGATCATCCAGGATGTACAGTATCATCCTGTGACCGACCGGATCCTGCATGTTGACTTCCTTGAATCGGGCGAAAACAAACCGGTGGTGATTGCTATTCCCATCAGGCTGCACGGTACTGCTCAGGGAGTGCTCAAAGGCGGCAAACTGCTGAAGAAAGCACGCAAAGTAACGGTGAAAGGGCTGGTGAAAGATATTCCCGATACCGTAGAAATTGATATTTCTCCCCTGGATATTAACGACAGCGTCAGGATCTCTGATCTGAAAATCGAAAACGTGGCCCTCCTCGATCCTCCTACCGATGTGCTGGTTGGCGTACGTACTGCCAGAGCCGTCGTCGAAGAAGCCGCTCCGGCTGCTGCTGAAGGCGCTGCTGCTCCTGCTGAAGGAGAAAAGAAAGAAGAAAGCAAGTAGAATTGGTTTTATTTCATTGCAGGGAAGGTGTAGAGGGAGTAACTTTACACCTTTCTCTGTTTTACCAGTAGTGGGTGGTGAGTAAAAAAGAACACAACGAATGAAATACCTGATTGCCGGATTGGGAAATATTGGCGACGAGTACGCGAATACCCGCCACAACATCGGATTTATCGTTGCCGATGCCTTGGCTTTGTCGTTGAAAAGCACGTTCGCTACCGACCGGTATGCATCGGTATGCAGAGCTTCTCTCCGGGGCCGGTCGCTGATTATCATCAAACCATCTACCTACATGAATTTAAGCGGAAAAGCCATCCGCTACTGGATGCAGAAAGAGGATATCGCACCGGAAAACATCCTGGTTATCGTGGATGATCTCGCTCTTCCCCTGGGAGATCTGCGCATGCGAAAAAAAGGCAGTGACGGGGGCCATAACGGCCTCATCGACATCATCGGGACGATTGGGACCAATGCTTTTCCCCGTATCCGGTGCGGCATCGGGAATGACTTTGCCAAAGGGGCTCAGATCGATTACGTGCTGAGCCGGTGGTCCAGGGAAGAAGAAAAGATCTTATTACCTCGTATTGATGTAGCTGTAGAGATGGTGAAAAGTTTTGTCCTTATCGGCCCCGACCGCACCATGAACCTGTTTAACAAGCGGGGACATCCCGGCGATGAGGAACCGGATCAGACCCAGCCCTTAAGCCAATAGTAACCGAGAGCAGCCCATTCTCTCATGATCAGCATCTCATAGTGCATCTGCGTCCAGAAGCGATAGCGGATCGTGATGTTTTCCCCGACATCGGGAATCCATTTTCGGCCGCCAAGTTGTTTCCCCTGAAAAGTGATATCCGTTTCTATCTCCTGCTCAAAAGCGGGTAACCCGTCTACTTTCCGGAAACCGGCTTTCCGGAATGCCAGCGTCGCCCGGTAAAGATGTTCGGGCGAGGTGACCAGGAGGATAGCCGGCCCCAAGGGATTGGCAGGAGAAGAGGTCATTCTCCGGATATTGATCGCCTGGGCACGGGTATTGGCCCCCGAATCCTCGTACATGATTCTATCGGCCCCGATACCCCGTAAAATAAGCTCGTTTTCCATGCCTCTGACAGAGCTGAGGCTGTCGGTGGTGTCTCCGGGCAAAGCAATGATGATCTTTGAATGGACGAAGTAATTTCCCGCTTTTGCGGCATACCAGCAGCGCATCAGTCCCGATTCGCTGGGCATCCCTCCTCCCCCGAGCACCACGATGTATTCAGGCGGACGGTTGATGCCGGCCTTTTTCGTTCCCATGCCATACCAGATCCAGAAAGGAGCCGATGTGAAGGCAAGGATGAGATGAATCAACAGAACCACGCCGAAGGTGATCAGCAGGACCTTCACGGTTCTCCACATCCGGCTACAGGCTTGTTTCATCTTCTTCCCGGTTTGTTCAACCTGCAATTTTTGCTGTTACCACCTTCGAGATCTCCCCGACCGGTATCCGTTCCTGCTTCATGGTATCCCTGTCACGAATGGTGACGGTATCATCCTGAAGTGTCTGGTGGTCGATGGTGATGGCGAAGGGTGTCCCCAGGGCATCCATGCGACGGTAACGACGGCCGATGGTGTCTTTCTCTTCGTAGAAACACCGGTGGTCGTACTTGAGCTTATCCATGATCTCGCGTGCTTTCTCCGGGAGACCGTCTTTCTTGATCAGCGGTAATACCGCCACTTTGACCGGAGCCAGGTGGGCCGGGATACTCAATACCACTCGTTCACTTCCGTCTTCCAGTTTTTCTTCCCGGTAAGCATGACTCAAAATGGCCAGGAAAGTACGGTCAAGACCGATGGATGTTTCCACCACATAGGGAACATACGATTCGTTCGATTCCTGGTCGAAGTACTGTAATTTCTTTCCCGAAAATTTCTGGTGAGCGTTGAGGTCAAAGTCGGTGCGTGAATGCACTCCTTCTATTTCTTTAAAGCCGATGGGGAATTCAAATTCGATGTCGGCCGCGGCATTGGCGTAATGTGCCAGCTTCTCATGATCGTGCCAGCGGTATTTGGAGGCGGGGATGCCCAGCGAAAGATGCCATTTCATCCGTTCTTCTTTCCAGAACTGATACCACTTAAGCTCTTCACCGGGTTTCACGAAGAACTGCATCTCCATCTGCTCGAATTCTCTCATGCGGAAGAGGAACTGGCGTGCTACGATCTCGTTGCGGAAAGCTTTTCCGGTCTGGGCAATCCCGAAGGGGATCTTCATGCGGGCGGTCTTCTGAACATTCAGAAAATTAACGAAGATGCCCTGGGCTGTCTCCGGCCGGAGATAAATCTCACTGGCTTCGTCGTTGACGGAACCCAGCTGGGTGGAGAACATCAGGTTGAACTGGCGCACATCCGTCCAGTTCTTCGTCCCGGAGATCGGGCAAACGATACCCAGTTCTTCGATCAGCAACTTGACATCAGCCAGGTCGTTCCGTTCCAGCGCCGGATAGAAGCGGTTCTTGATCGCATCGATTTTCCCCTGGTGTTCTACCACCCGGGGATTGGTTTCGCGATACATTTTCTCATTGAAAGACTCTCCGAAACGCTGCCGGGCCTTATCCACTTCCTTCTGTATCTTATCTTCGATTTTTTGAATATGGTCCTCTACCAGAACATCGGCGCGATATCTCTTCTTCGAATCTTTGTTGTCAATCATCGGGTCGTTGAAAGCATCCACATGTCCGGAAGCTTTCCATACCGTGGGATGCATGAAGATAGAAGCATCCACGCCCACGATGTTCTCGTGGTATTGAACCATTGATTTCCACCAATATTCGCGGATATTGTTTTTCAGTTCGACGCCAAAGGGACCGTAATCGTAAACTGCACTAAGTCCGTCATAAATTTCACTGGAGGGGAAAACATACCCATACTCTTTGGCATGGGAAATGATCTTTTTAAAGAGTTCTTCGTTGTTAGCCATGCGGCAAAATTACGAAATTCAGACGAATGCCTGATTCAGGTCTGCCGTTATCTCTTTCCCGGAATAAAACTCAAACCTTGCATCTCCTTCCTCCACGGTAATTCGTTTTCCCTGCTGCATCAGGCGGGCTTTGATACCGCGTGATTTCAGGATATTCAGCAGGGTAATGGCCTTTTCGATCCCGTCGCCCCGTTTGAAGTTGACCACTTCGTCGGGCAATGCCAACCGGTTTCCGGAATAGATCGACTCATCACGCCAGCGGTGCAGCTCTTCTGCCACCTGTGCAATTTCAACGGAAGAAAACCAGTTGATGGAGACCGGATTTCTTTCGAGAGCTGCTTTCATCAGTGGTTCCCAATCGCACGAATCCATCTGCCGGCCGGCATAAAAAGCAAGATCAGCCACCACCGACCGGTCGCGGATGGAAGTCAGGTATGCGATAATCTCTTCCCGCGATTGTCGTGGCATCAGGGTGATAGGGCTTTCTCCGGAAAGAGGGAACGTATGTTCCGCCATGACCGGAAGCCGGGGAACAGTGCAGGCAAATTTCTCCAGGTCGGTGAAAAAAGCCGGATACTGGATCATATCGGGAAAACGGGACTTCAGATCAGCAATAAATTCTTCCAGGGATTTCTCTCGAAACAGTTCATCAGCAGGATCGAGGATCATCCGGCCGGCAAGGGGATGGTTACACAGATCTTCTTCATCCATTTCACACAGAAGTTTTCGTCCGGTTTTATCGCTGATCCGGTTTTTGCTCCCGTGTTCATACCCGAAAGCTTTCTCGAGCCGGATGTAATGAAGGGTATCATGACAGGGGAATCCGATTTGGAAAAGTTTCTGGTGCTTACTGTAATCGCGGAGGAAGTTGATGAAGATTTCGAAATTCATCCCGGTGACAAGATACCGGCTGATCGCTTCAGCAAAGAACTGATACGTCTCGCGGTTGATGGTAGCTTCCGGGTATACGCTGTGGATATAACCGGAGGCATGGGCCACGATGGTGATCTGTTCGTTCTCAAGCGCCCGTCTGGCCAGGGAAGAGAGTTCCGTCCCGTTGTACCACATTGGTTTGGTCACGATACGGCGGTTATTGGTCAGGATGCCTTCGTCAATGAGGATGAAATTCTGCGAATGCAGCGGAGTTCCCATGAGGAATATCTTCTCGAGGGGCACTTCGGCCACGATGAACAACGCAGCGGCATAAAGACAGGCAAGAGAAACGCATTCGCCGGCCCCTGTTTCATACCCCGGTTTAAAGCGGAAAGCATTCATGGCCTCGACGGTTTCGGTCTTCCAGTACGGGATCACATCCGAATTGTATTTATCAAGGCCGAAATGCCGGCGGATATCGATATCAAAATAGTACTTATCTCCCTCGTACCCGAAAAGAGCGTTGGAACGGGAAAGAACAACGGGATCGATGAAATCTTTAAACCGGTTGATCTCGGTCTCTTTGTCGGTCAACCCCCACGTGTCCAGATCCAGGTTGAAGTTGTAATGATCCATGATAAATTGCTTCAGCCGGTGGATCTTTTTAACGGGGGTCATCTTCCCGATGCCGGCGAACCACGGATCATCTTTCCATTTCCAGATCTCCGGCGACATGATGTTCGCCAGCAACAGCGAATACAGCAACTCCGGGAAGATAAAGATCTCCATGTCGGAGAGTGTGAAGGCGGATGAATATTTTTCGAGTCGATCTTTTTCCATAAAAAGAAAGCAGCATCACAAAGATATTGCGATGCTGCTTTAGATAAAAGAGAATAAATTTATTTTACAATCAACTTCATGGTTTCGGTGCCTTCGGCTCCGTTGATCCGGAGGAAGTAGATGCCCGGAACCGTACCGGAGAGATCAAGCTCGTAATCCCGGCCGATCACCTGGTTGGTCTTCTTCAGGGTGATAGTACCGATGAGGTTGATCAGTTCGATGTTAGCGGTACGTGCCTCGTTTGCAGAGATCGTCAGCCTGTCGCTTGCAGGGTTCGGGAAGATGCGGAAGTTTGCCTGTTCAGCAGGATCTCCGATGCTGACGAACCAGTTATGAACCACAACGTTCACTTCATCCGAGTATGTTCCGGCTCCGCAGGTATTCACGCCCTGAACCTTAATCGTAGCTGTTCCATCGTACGCAGGATCCCAGGTTATTGTACCTGTTACGGTGTTTCCACTGGCAGTACCAGCCTCAGCAGGGATCACTTCCCAGGAATAGCTGGAAGCATAAGTGCCGCCGGTAGTAGTGTAATCCGTTGTCGGGTTGGTACCTGAATAAACTAAATCCGGTCCGGTAGGTGAAGCAGGTGCATCCGGCACTTGGGGATCAACCGTGATGGTCGATGTTCCGGTCATGTTGATCGTGCAGGTGAGTGCAGGGTTATCAGCCTGGGCGGTGTAATCACCGGCTCCGGTCTGAAGGCCGAAAGAGATGGCGCTGCCGGTTCCGGCAACAATGGTGGAAGTAGGAGTATTGTTATAAACCAGCGTATAATTAACGCCTGCCTCGGAACCATCCAGGCCGACTTCAACGCCAGTGCCTCCCTGAGCGCAATAAGCGCCGCCTCCGGTCACGTTGAACAGAGCCGGACCTTCGGTAATGGTCACG
>Ga0209099_1000519_pt1 | contig 45502 bp, 32 predicted proteins | sample AD_JPNHW2_MetaG_FD_184430 | JGI IMG/M metagenome (GOLD analysis project Ga0209099, IMG submission 184430) | Active sludge microbial communities of municipal wastewater-treating anaerobic digesters from Japan - AD_JPNHW2_MetaG (SPAdes) (version 2) | ecosystem: Engineered > Bioreactor > Anaerobic...
AGCTGTTGTAAAGAAAGCTGTTGTAAAGAAGGTTGTCGCAAAGAAAGTGGTAGCAAAGAAGGCTATTATTGTAAAAAAAGCTGTCGCAAAAAAAGCCGTTGTTAAGAAAGTCGCTGAGAAAAAGGTGAAAACGGCTCCCAAAAAGGTTGTTAAACAGACAAAAGCTGCTCCGGTAAAAAAAGTGGCGGCCAAAAAAGTTGCTCCTAAAAAAGTTGCCACTCCTGTAAAGCCTGTTAAAAAAGCTCCTGTAAAGAAAGTGGTTGAAAAAAAGGTAAATGTTGCTCCTAAAAAGAAAGAGGAAGCAATAAAAACGGCTCCTAAAAAAGTTTTTGCAACTAAGGTGGCAGAAATAAAGACAAAAACGGCTCCGGCAAAAAAGATGGAAGTAAAGCAAATAACCGCTAAAAAAGAAATAACACCCAAAAAAGAAGTTGTTGAAGTAGCAGTTGACAAACCCGTTGACAAATCGGCAAAAACAAGATATTCAGACGAAGAACTTCAGGAATTCAAAGAAATCATACTACAAAAACTTGAAGAAGCCAAACGCGACCTCGAACTGCTGACAGAAGCCTATTCAAACAATGGCGGTCAGGATATCAATGACACCTCACCAACATTCAAGATTCTTGAAGAAGGCTCACAGGTTCTTTCTAAAGAAGAAAACAGCCAACTGGCCATGCGTCAGGTTAAATTTATTTCCAACCTGGAAAACGCACTGATCCGCATAGAAAATAAATCATATGGGATATGCCGTGTTACAGGCAAACTCATATCCAAAGAACGGCTAAAAATCGTGCCCCACGCCACCCTGAGTATGGAGGCCAAACTTCAGCAAGGCAAACAAAAGTGACCCTGACCGAACCAAAGAAAAAGCTGCTGATATCGGCAGCTATCGTTTTTTTTATTCTTTTCATTGATCAGGCAGTCAAGATCTGGATAAAAACACATTTTTGCCTGGGCGAATCGGTACAGGTGTTTGGCATGGATTGGTTCCAGATACTTTTCATTGAAAACTACGGGATGGCTTTCGGGATGGAGTTTGCAGGAAACTACGGAAAGATAGCTCTGAGTATTTTTCGTATCATCGCTATCTGTGCTATTGGATGGTACATCTTTTATCTTGCTAAAAGAAAAACCGGTATTTTTTTAATTGTAACGATCTCTCTCATTTTTGCCGGCGCTATCGGAAATGTGATCGACAGCGCCTTTTACGGGCTCATATTCAGTGACAGCACGCCGTTCGACAAAGCAATACTTTTTCCGGAAGGCGGTGGTTATTCCACCTTTTTACACGGAAAAGTGGTTGATATGCTATTTTTCCCTTTGTTTACCGTACAGCTTCCCTCGTGGTTCCCGTTTTGGGGTGGAAAACCGTTTACTTTTTTTGAACCCGTATTCAATATCGCGGATGCAACCATAACGGTTGGTGTTTTTATTCTGCTTATTTTTCAGAAACGCATTTTCAAAGAGGAAACAGTTTCCGGCGACCCGGACGCTGAAAATCAGCAACCACAGGGCAAATAAAGATCATCGCGTGGATTGATGAGCATGATCGGCAATTTGTATTTATTGGCAATAATTTTCTTTTCTTTCAGGCCGAAAAGCAGGTCATCAGCAGCCAATTCCTTGGTCGCCATCAAAACTATCATTTCGCCATTGTTATACCAGGCGTAATCAACAGCATACTTATCAATATCGGACTTAATACCGGCCTCGCAGACCACCCGGTAATCTACATTGAGGTTTTTATATAATTTCATCACTAAGGCCAGATTGTTTCGCAGAGAAGCAGCAAAATAAGTATCTTTGTAATGCCTTGTTAAAATGCGGACACTTGTTTTGTTCAGGGTGCTGATATGCCCTACCCATGCTGCTTTTTCTTTGGATTCCCTGTTAAAATCAAGAGGCAGTATCATTCCGCTGAACAAGCTTTTACGCGGCAGTATATCGTGAACAACGATAATCGGGATGCGCAGATTCCGAAAATCAGTAACCACAGAGCCCGGACTAAAATAATGAGTTGGTTGTTTTTCCGGGTTCAATCCGGCAATCATGGCAATTGCGTTTATTCGCTCATATATCTTGTTAACAACTATATCTGCCTCGTCCCTGAACACATACACATTGACTAAAATATGGTCGTTTTCGATAATATCCTTTGCAAGGGCAATAAGCTTGTTCCTGACAATCTTTTCCGCATCATCCGGATCCGCATAAAGTCTGATATTTTTTTTGTTTAAGGCATGAAAAACCGTAATCTCACACTTAAACAGCGATGCCAGTTCAATAGCACAAACAAGGGCATTTTCGGCTGCTTTCGAAAAGTCATAAGGAACCAGTACCTGTTGTTTGGGCGTTTCTTTTTCCATGGCAAAATAATGTACAAAGATATGATGAATATTGAATATCGGACATCAAATGATGAATTGATGCAGCGATCGGCCTTCTAATCGTCAATCAGTGTTCGTTATTATTAAAAATGATCTAAGAATAATGATCAACGATTTGTGATTTATGATGGATCAAAGAATCGTAATTTATGTTTGAGACAGCCAAAGTTAATCTATGATCTGCTAAAAAGGCAAAACGGCGGATATGGTTTATTGAGAATATCCATGCCTGGCCGCAACATGCAGGCAGCAATCAACAATTTTTTATGAAACGATCGTCCTGATAAAATCGTCAATCAGTGTTCGTTATTATTAAAAATGATCTAAGAATAATGATCAACGATTTGTGATTTATGATGGATCAAAGAATAGCGATCTATGTTTGAAGCAGCCTGAGTCATTCTATGTCCGTTTGGAATTGGCGGTGGATATTTATTGAGAATATCATTGCCAGGCCGCATCAGGTCGCAGGAGATCAACGATCTTTGATTTAAGGACGCAGGAGACACTGACACGTAATTATTAACCTATGCGCGTTATTTTAAGCCGTCAGGAACCGGGTTAAAAATAAACAGCCCCGGGACTGGGGCTGCTTATAAAGGGACTTTTTCGCGGTGTGAGGGTTTGAAGGGTTATTACAAACACCTCGCACAATTTAGGGTTTAACATACAAAAGACAGCAGTAAATGAAAAAAGGTTGCTTAGGGCGTTATTTTTATAGTAAGGAGTAAAAATTAATGTTGCGTGCACTACAAATGCAATAAAATGATGGTGGGTTTGCTTTTCAAAAACTATGAATGAAATCCACCACTAACTTAAAAATTTCGTTGTATTTCGTCAGCGACAAACCTGCTGCTTTATCGGTTACGGTATGATATTCCTTATATTCGCTGCCGAGCGAATAAATAAAAAAGCTTTTTACCCCGTTTTTGTAAAAAAAATAATGGTCGCTGTTGGCGGCCTCTCCCCTTTCACTGACGGTTTTAAGGTAATTATGCTGCTCATTTATCAATTTCAATTGTTCAAATTCCTTTTTTAAAACACTGCCGTTTACAACTTTAATTCCGTCGCTTCCGGTGCTGACCATATCGATATTCAGCATGAATTTTATGTTTTTAAGAGGAAATAACGGGTGTCCGGTATAATATTCCGAACCAAGCAGCCCGGCTTCTTCCGCTGTAAAGAAAATAAAGGCTATAGAATATTTCCCCATATTGGCTGTATCAGAAAAATATTGCGCCAGATCAAGCAGCATGGCTGTTCCGCTGGCATTATCATTAGCCCCGGGAAAATACGTTTTATCGCCCATCATGCCGAGATGATCATAATGCCCGCCGACGACCAGAAATGTGTCGGGATAGACTTTCCCCGGCAAATAGCCCACCACATTCTGTGTAGGATAATTCTCCTGCAGCCTGGCATCAACCGTTATGCCTATCTCTTTCACTTTTTCCGTAAGTGCGCCCCTTTTCATACTGATCTTTACTTGCCGGACCTGTTCCTGCGCATGAGACACATGCCACGAAACATTTCCGTCAGTAATACTTATTAATGCCGCCGCTTCGGCAAGTTTTTCATTTTTAATATCCTTGAAACCGGTATCTATTATGACCGCGGTGTTAGCAAGTTTCAACCTGTTGAATTTCCTGATCTTTCCCGGAGAACTCAGGGTTTTTTCATTAAGAAGTTTCGTCTTGTATATGGTGTCTGTTTTCCGGGCATTTGGATACACCACATAATCTACACCCGGGATAAGCACCTTATCATTGACCCTCAGCTCCATTTCGCCAGGAAGGGTGTTGATCCGGATATCAAAAGGCTGTAAATATCCTTGTTCAAATGCTTTTATGCCCGACCTTTTAAGATGCCCGGCGATATAATCAGCCGCGATTTTTTCGCCAGAATTTACATACCCGCGCCCAAAAAATCCGGGCGAAGCCAGGGTGTCTATCACCCCGCGCGCATAGTCAATATTTTGCGAAACAGACTGATGGTAAAAGCTTAACAGGCTGACAAAAAGAACAAGATACTTTTTCAAATCAAAGGAGTTTTCTTATAACAAGATCTTCAAGTTTTTGGTAGGCTTCATCGCCATTATCCCAGTTGTTGACAGCCCGTAGTTCTTCGAGTGCTGTGGTGGCCTGTTCAATATTAGTACATGCATTCAGTTTATCAATCGCTTTATTATATCCCTGGAGGTCTCCTTTAAATAATTGATTGATAAAAAGGAACTTATCATTGATCCCTATCGCGCTTTTCAGGCTGGGTATTGAAGATTTCCCAATTTTTTCGGCTACCGTTTTATCGTTTTTTTCCGATGCTATTTTTTCATGTACCGATTTGTTGGTTTCCTTAAACTTGTCGGCAACAGTTTCTTTTTCAGTCATAGAAAACAGATCTTCTGTCTTTCCTTTTTCTACTTTTAATTTTTTTGGTGGTTCAACCTGCGAAGATTGTTCCTTTGTGGTGATCTCCGTCTTTTCTTTCTGCTTGGCTTCTTGGACAGAATCGTTCGTATCATAAACGCTGCCAATTTCAAAAATGATCTCTTTTGTATCAGGGACCTGATCGGTAATTACCTCCTTCTTATCAACGCTATCTCTGGTTTCAGGTTTTTCTTCCTTTTTTTCCGGCACCTGATTTTCAATGATTTCCGTTTTAACAACAACATGCTTATTATTAATGTCGTTTAGATCGTAAAATCTTTCATATAATTTCCGGATATTTGCCATAATGATGTCCAATTCGATCTGTGGAATTTTTCCCTCGTATTGGCTGATTGTATTTACTTGTTCTGTAAGTGTTTCCAGAATAATTTTTATTTCTCCTTTAACAAGATTGATTGCCATATTTGAAAAATTAAAGGTTAATACTAAATTTGCAGTAATTTACAGGCATAAAATTATAAAAAATAAATACTCCCGCCCATGTTTATTGAAAAAACCAACGAAACTCATAAAAAAGGCTTTATTGAGGTAATTTGCGGATCCATGTTCTCGGGTAAAACAGAAGAGCTAATACGCCGTCTGAAACGTGCAAAATACGCAAAACAACGGGTGGAAATTTTCAAACCGGCTGTTGACGTCCGTTACGATGAGGAAAATGTGGTTTCACATGATGAAAACGTTATACATTCCACTCCGGTGGAGTCATCCTCTCAGATCCTTTTGCTTACTGCCGACGTTGATGTTGTGGGCATTGACGAGGCACAGTTTTTTGACAGCGAAATTGTAAATGTATGCAATATGCTTGCCGACAGGGGTATCCGGGTCATCGTTGCCGGCCTTGACATGGATTTTCTGGGAAAACCTTTTGGCCCCATGCCGGCATTACTGGCCACGGCAGAATATGTCACAAAAGTACATGCTATCTGCCTGCATTGCGGAGAACTGGCACATGTGTCGCACAGAATGGTTGAAAATGACAAACTTGTGTTGCTTGGCGAAACTGATACCTACGAGCCTCTTTGCAGAAGCTGTTATAATAAAGCCGTAAACGAAAGCGGAAAAGAATAATTATTTTAAAAAGATTGTTTTTATTGTTGTTTCCCCGGGTTTCAGGCGGATAACCCCTCGTCCGATGAGCGAATCGGGGGTGCCTTCAATGGGTTTAAAAACAATTACATCAAGTATTCCTTCATACTTAAAAACATGTTCAAATATCCCGGCGATATCCGTTTTTCCGTCGACCCGCACATCTTGATACTGAGGCGCAATAATGACATCGGCATAGGAAACAGTTACATTGGTATCGTTTAATTGTTTTGCAGTGATAATTACTGTACAGTCGGTGCTGTCTTTTTTACAGCCATAAAAAACAAGAAACCCCAGACTTACTACGATGATAAGGGCAAAGACATTTTTAGGGATAAATATTTTCATTGTTGTATTTTTTTTTAATTTTGTTCTGCGTAATTTATACGCAAATTAAATCATTTTGTTTTACAATTATTCGCAAATTTATAAAAATTATCATTATGAAAAAAATTATTGTTTTCTTTTTGGGCATGTTTCTTATAAATCTGGCCGGTTTTAGCCAAGTTGACCAGGCAGTTACAGAAAAAAAGTTTTTGATTAAAACAAGCATGGGCGATATCACCATTAAACTTTACAACGACACCCCGCAACATCGCGACAACTTTGTGAAACTTGTTAAAGAAGGTTTTTATAACGGCTCTATCTTTCATCGTGTAATTAATAAATTTATGATACAGGGCGGCGGCGCTAAAAGTGGCACTGCTGATGTCGGCTACACGATCCCTGCAGAAATTTTACCCAAATATTTTCATAAATTCGGGGCACTGGCTGCCGCACGTATCGGCGACCAATTCAATCCTCAACGGGCTTCTTCGGGTTCGCAGTTTTATATTGTTCAGGGAAATGTGTATACGGATGCCCAACTAAATTCTTTTGAACAGAGCCTGAATAAAAAATTTACGGCAGAAGAACGCGAAGCTTATAAAACAGTGGGTGGAACCCCCCATCTTGATGGCGCTTACACTGTTTTCGGCGAAGTTACCGAAGGCTTTGATGTGATAAATAAGATTGCTGCTGTCAAAACCCAGCCCGGCGACAAACCAATCGAAGATGTTACTATGGAAATTATTGAGATCAAATGATAAGTACTCTTCAACATTGAATCAATACCGGGTTAAGCCTTCAGAATTATAATTTAATTTAAAAAATGGAAACGAACATTAAGCGTCATCTTGACGAAATAGCAGTATTTTTCACCACAAAACCCGATGAGCTCGAGCAATTCCGCATAAAATTTCTTGGCAAAAACGGTATTCTCAATGATTTTTTTGAAGAATTCAAATCGCAGCCACCCCAACAAAAACAGGTGCTTGGGAAACTTCTTAATGCGCTAAAAACGGCCGCTACAGAAAAATATACTGAATTAAAAAAAGGGATAGCAGCTTCATCCGGGCAGGGGGCTGATCTGTCAGACCTGACACTGAATGCCGGTTTCGGAAATTATGGCGCCAGGCATCCCATGTCTATTATCAGAAATGAAATCCTCCAGGTTTTTTCTAAAATAGGTTTTACCGTGGCTGAAGGCCCTGAAATTGAGGACGACTGGCATAACTTTTCGGCATTGAATTTTCAGCCTGATCATCCGGCCCGTGAAATGCAGGATACTTTTTTCATTGAGCAAAACCCTGATATTGTGTTACGTACACATACATCATCCGTTCAGGTCCGGCTTATGCAAAGCCAAAAACCTCCCTTGCGCGCCCTGATGCCGGGGCGGGTATACCGCAACGAGGCCATATCTGCACGCGCACATTGCTTTTTCAACCAGGTAGAAGGTTTGTATGTTGATAAGAATGTGTCATTTGCTGACCTTAAACAGACGCTCCTGTATTTTGCCAAAGAAATGTTTGGTTCCGATACACAAATACGGTTACGTCCCTCCTATTTCCCGTTTACAGAACCTTCTGCCGAAATGGATATCTCTTGTTCTATCTGCGGTGGTAAGGGTTGTCAGATGTGTAAAAAAACCGGCTGGGTGGAAATTCTGGGTTGCGGCATGGTTGATCCCAATGTACTTGAAAATTGCGGTATCGACAGCCATGTCTATTCAGGATATGCTTTTGGAATGGGGATTGAGCGTATTACAAACCTAAAATACGCTGTAAAAGACCTGCGGCTATTCTCTGAGAACGACATCCGTTTTCTGAAACAATTTGAAAATAATATCTAATTGTTATTCAGTGTTTTATGAAGCAAACAATGGGAGTTCAATAAAGAAGGTGGTTCCTGTTTTTTCTTCCGATTCAAACCATATATTGCCACCCGAATTTTCAATAATACCTTTCACTATTGCCAATCCCAGCCCCATGCCTTCGGATTTTGTAGAAAAATTTGGAGTGAAAATTTTAGGTTTCATCTCATCTGAAATTCCCGTACCGTTATCTTTAATATAAATAATTACCCGGGGTTCTTTTATATCAATTCCGATTTCGATAAGCCCGTTTTTCTTTTTGCCGATAGCCTGTATTGCGTTGTTCAGAATATTGTTCATTACCCTGATTAACTGTTTTTTATCGGCAAATACCATACAATCATGAGGAGCTTTATCTTTTTCAAATAAAATATTTATATCGGTATTAGACATGAACATTGAAATTGAATTTGAAATAAGATCGGAAATATTTATTTTTTCATTCTGGGGTTTTGGCATTTTAGCAAAATATGAGAATTCTGAGGCGATAGCCGATAAATTGTCGATCTGTTCGATGATGTTTTTAGAGAAGTGCTCCAACCTTTCATCCCAATCAGGAGCATGATCTTTCCATGATCTTTCGAGGTGCTGTATGCTGAGTTTCATAGGGGTGAGCGGATTTTTTATCTCGTGAGCTACCTGCATGGCCATAACCCTCCAGGCGCTTTCACGTTCGGACCGGGACAATATTTCTGCGCTTTCGGCCAGTTCATCTATCATCCGGTTATATTCAGAAATCAGCCCTCCTATTTCGTCTTTCCTTTTCCAGATTATTTTTTCATTCTTTTTTTCAAGCTTAATATTTCCAATTTTTTCCCTGATCACATTAAGCGGTCGCGTGATTCTTCCTGCGATGAAAAGAGCAATAATTACTGTTATTGCTATGATTATCACATAAATATTGACAAAAGTTGTTAAAAATGAGGATAGCTCCCTTTTCAACTCGCTCTCTTTGGCAAAATACGGTAAGTTAATGTAATACAACACGTTATTTGATATGCCGTAGAAAGGCACATAGGCCGAATAATACTTAAGTTTCCCAATATTTTCTTTATGAATATAAATTGTTTTCTTTTTGCCAGCTAACTGATTGTATGCGAGCGGATTCATCCTGTCAGACAACAATCCTTCACTAAAAATCTGCGGCCTTGAAGATGATACCAAAAAGCCCTTTGCATCAAAAACATTAATATCTGTGAAAAATATATTTGAAAAATTGATCAAAGAGGTGTTAAGGATCGCCAGTTTTTCGTCGCTTATTGTATCGCTATTTCCTATTTTATTCTGTATTTCAGTAAGTATCGACATTGACTTTTCGCTAAGCAGTTCTATATTTTTATTTTCATTTAAATTCCGAATAAAATAAAAGGTCACAGCGCCTATAATCAGAAAAGAGATGAGAATAATAGACACCATAGCGATTTGCAGCCTGTTTTTAAAGTCGAGACTCAGTTCTTTAAGATTCGGTAGTATTATTTCAAACAAACAAAATATCAGGATAACAACTAAAAACAAGATAAACAGAATGGAAAAAGGTGCAAGGACATCTAAACTGTTTCCATTTTTTTTACTGACCAAAATCATGGAGGATTCGTCTGACTTATAACATAAGTGATTGTATCCATTATTGTTAAAGAAATAAACATCATTTACAAATAATGATTTATCAACATTAAAATCTGTTGAATAATAATACTTTCCATAAGCATCAATTATATTGTTCTTATAATATTTTGCATATGAATAATTCGAGAGATCGGTATTTATGAAAAGTTTTTTATCAATCAGTAATTCAGGATAGCCCAGGCCCTTAGGTATAAACTTTGAGTTCAATTCAATAAACAAATATAACAGCGAAGAATCTATTACAAAATCAAGCCTGGACAAATAATTGTTTCCACCGGTACCATAATCCAGTACGTATAAATTGTGGCATGAAGCAGAATCGCCAAAATTGGTTATCAAATTATCAAAAAATAATTTACAGTTTTGTTTTTCCGTGCCCGATTCAAATAAAAGGCTGTCCTGCGGATTACAGACTGTGATCTGTACCTTATACTTATCCCAATACCCAGAAAAATATTTTTTAGTAAGGTATTCCTTGATTTCATATTCGCTCAGCGGGTATTTGCTGAGTTTTTCTTTTAATACCCCATCACCAATTATTTGTTGCTGAACACCCTTAAAGATGTTTTCAGCGAGGGGGTCTTCGCCAGAAGAAAGCTTGTGGGCAAGCGATATGCGTTTTTCTGTTTCTTTACTTTTATTTGAAATATTAAGAGTGCAATACGTTGCAAACGTAAATATTAACAGATAAGCGATGATTTCATAATAATGAATTTTTATTTCTTTTTTCTTTCGTGAAAGAAAATAAAGTACACCAAATAGTACAAAACATGAAGCCGTAGGATAACAACTTAATAAATCAAACAGGTTGTAAATTACACACAAAATACCATTAAGGATTACGAATATCAGCGCATAAGCAATATTTATCTTCAGGCTTGTGCAAAATTTGAACAACACGACTGCCACTAAAAAGTACGATAATAAAAGTAATGCAATGATGAGCAGGCCAATCAGGCTTAGCCCGTTAATAGTAAATAGCTGGCTTAAATTATATGAAATTGTGGAATCGAGAATCAGTGACTGGACCAGGGAAATGATGTACATAAAAAATACCGACAACAAGGAAATTATTACCAGTATCGTGATGATTTTTTGCCATTTTTTCCTGACAAAAGCAAAATCATAAGGGGCGTTTTTATAAATAGAAACAGAAATGATAAAAAATAATAGTGTATTGATCAGCAGATCGCCCAAAGAAGGCAAAAGTCCGGAAGACGCATAAAAGATAGGGCCAAAAAAATCTGTTTTATAGATACCGTCAGGAAGTTTTAAATAGAAAAATAAGCCCCTGATAACTACCATTGTTGCAATGAACATAAAAACGGACATTGTTTTTCCTATCCTTTTTCTGATGTATAATTTTTTGTAAATTAAACACAGCAGGTACGTTAAAGATAAAAATGCCAGAAAGTATATTATCAAAACCGCAGCCTGTTCTGTATTGGAATAGCTTGCTTTTTCTTCAAAGCTTAAGGAAAAAAGTTTTTGGCCTTCAGAATTTTTTACAAAATCTTCCTGCAAATCATCAGAAATTTCAACACTTTCAATATTTCCCCCTATATCGTGATTAAAATTGTTTTTTAAATAATCGTTTTCGTACTTATAATTATGTTTTATTAGAATTGCCGCACAACATGTCTCTTCATTTTTTTTCTTTTTTATCAGGTAATACCAGCCATTGTCGTTTTTAACAATTTTATTGTCCGGAGAATTTTTATCCAGTAAAACAAAAGCAGGAAATATATTATCGGACCAAAAAACAAGAGAATCGTTTTTATATTTTAAAAAAGTTATTCCCTCCTCTTCGGAAATTTCAAGAATCTTGTTCTTTGAAAATAAATTTTGCGGAAGACTGTGTTTTGAGTCTTCAAAAATTTCGTCAATTATTTTACCCGCGATTTTTTCCTTTCGCTGAATTTGTTTTTCTACTTTTTTTACAAATACATTCTTCTTTGATTGGTCATCAAAAATATTTTCTTTATAAAAAAAGTTCAGTATTACCAGAAACAAAAAAAAGATTGCGATAAAAAAAATACGTTTATTGATATTTTTTTTCATTTTTTTTAAAAAAAATTTTTTTCTACCTTAAAAAACGGCTTAAAATTAATCAATCTGACGCATTTTTTCAATTTCGGCGACCAAGAATATCAGAAAGGGGTGTCAATTCGTTATAAGGGCTTATTTTAAGCCGTTTTTCTTAAAAACATAAATAAGGCTTGAAAATTCGTCATTATTTCTTTTTGCCCACATGTTCGATTTTAAACCGCAATAAAAAGCTTTGATCAGATTCTTTTTTCCGGTTTTATATTTTTCGCTTACGATACTTATATAATATGCATCAAAAACCAAAGGTATTTTTTCAACGAGGCGAAATCCTTTTTTTTCAAAAAGCGCTGTAATCGTTTTTTCAGAAAAATGATAAAGATGCCGGGGCAGGTCATAACCCGCCCAAAATGTTTTATAAACTGATGCATCTTTACTTTGGGGATTTGGAACAGCAATCACGGCGATGCCGTCATCTTTTAATATTCTGTTGAGTTGAAAAACTCTTTCATTAATATCAGAAACATGTTCCAGCACGTGCCACATTGTTATCACATCGTAGTTTTTTTCGCCCAAATCCCGAATGGTTTTTTCATCAAAAACATTTAATTTGTAAGTGTCCGTAGCAAAATTACGGGCGTCTTCATCCGGCTCCACCCCTGTTACGTCCCAGCCTTTTTTCTTAAAAAAATCAAGGAATTCTCCGGTTGCACAACCGATATCAATAATAGATCCTGACTTTCTATATTTTTCAATCAGTTTATACTTTTTTATATGATTTTTCTTCCTTATAACGGCATAAATTTTATCTAAAAAACCTTGCTGTTTTGTTGAATGTGAGATATAATTTTCCGACTTATAATACTTTGAAATCTCAGAAGCAGAAGGCCTGGGGTTTACAAATAACAACCCGCATTTTTCACATTTTACAATTGTAAACCTCTCTTTTGTAAGGAAATGATCCATTGATTCCAGGTAAACTGAAAAAGTAGTATTTCCACACAGATCACAACATTTTATATTTTCCATTTCATTTAGTTTCACGTGAAACATTATCGGCCCAGATACACAAGAAGCACGGTTATATCTGCAGGAGAAACACCGCTAATCCTCGATGCCTGTCCAATGGTACCTGGTTTATGCAAAGATAATTTTTCTCTGCCTTCCATCGACAGGGCTGTAAGTTTTTTATAATTAATATTTTTATTCAAAGTGATGTTTTCGAGCTTAGATATTTTATCGGCGATGTCTTTTTCTTTTTCTATATATGAATTGTATTTTATCTGTATTTCGGCTTCTTCAAAAATTTCCCTGTCGCTTATTTTTTTTTCAATTGTAAAATTTTTCAATTTTTCGACAGCCTGCACCAAAGATAAAATACCTACCTCAGGCCTTAAAAGAACATTATTAATTTTTGTTTTTTGAGTTATTTCCGGTGTGTTTAACGTAACCAAATGTTGATTAATTTCTCCCGGATCTAAAGTTTCTTTTTTAATAAAATCTGCTAATAATTCTATTTTTTTTATTTTTTTCCGGAACTTTTTCATTTGGTCATCGGAAATCAGTCCGAGATTATGCCCGAATTTGGTCAGGCGTATATCTGCATTATCCTGGCGCAGCAAGATACGGTATTCAGCTCTTGAGGTAAACATTCTGTATGGCTCATCGATACTTTTTGTGATAAGGTCATCGATCAGCACTCCGATGTAAGCCTCCGATCTTTTGAGAATAAATTCAGGTTTATTATTAATCTTATTATAAGCATTTATGCCTGCCATCAAACCTTGCGCGGCAGCTTCTTCATAGCCCGTTGTTCCATTAATTTGGCCTGTGAAGTAGAGATTCTCAACGAGTTTTGTTTCAAGAGAATAATTTAACTGATCCGGTGGAAAATAATCATACTCTATGGCATATCCTGGTTTAAATATTTTAGCCTTTTCAAACCCTTTGATTTTTCTGAGAGCATCTAATTGTACCTTTTCGGGCAGGGATGATGAAAAACCGTTCAGATAATATTCTACTGTATTCCAGCCCTCCGGTTCAAGAAAAAGCTGATGACGGTTCTTATCTGAAAAACGAACAATTTTATCTTCGATGGAAGGACAATATCTGGGTCCTTTTCCTTTTATCCTGCCTTTAAAAAGTGGCGATTTTTCAAATCCGGAACTCAGAATTCCGTGCACCTCTTCATTCGTATAAGCCAGAAAACAACTTTTTTGATTTTTAAGAAATGCGGTACCGGTGTAAGAAAATTTCCCCGGATTTTCATCGCCTTTTTGCTCAATTAATTTATTAAAATTTACAGTTCTGCCATCTACCCTGACCGGGGTTCCTGTCTTCAATCTGTTCTTCCGGAAACCAGCCTTTTCCAAGGAATCGCTTAATCCCATGGAGGCCTTTTCGCCCATTCTCCCGCCAGAAAAATTTTTTTCTCCAATATGAATCAATCCGTTCAAAAAAGTTCCCGAAGAAAGGATAACTGCTTTGGAAAAAATTTTTATTCCAAGCAGTGTTTCCACTCCTGTTACCTTTCCATTTTTTATTAATATCCCTTTGACTTCATCCTGCCAGAAATCGAGATTGTCAGTTTTTTCAAGGGTTTGCCTCCATTTTTCAGAAAACAGCATACGGTCACATTGCGCCCTGGGGCTCCACATGGCAGGCCCTTTTGATCTGTTCAGCATACGAAACTGTATCATTGATTCATCGGTGACGATCCCGGTTTTTCCGCCCAGGGCATCAATTTCACGGACGATCTGGCCTTTTGCCACCCCTCCAATGGAAGGGTTACACGACATCTGGGCGATCATGTCCATATTCATGGTGATCAATAAAACCGAAGCGCCCATTTTTGCAGCCGCAGCAGAAGCCTCGCATCCTGCATGACCTCCCCCAACTATTATAATATCATACTTTTTTAAAAACATAGCGACGTTTCACGTGAAACACACATTTAAAACACAGACAATCAAATATTTACGGCTCAATTGGATGGTAGGCTTCTATAATTAGATTTTTGATATAAACCGGATTTTTCCCCCTATGCCAGATATAAGCCTGTAAAGTGTCCTCTACGTCTCTTACTTCCGGGGTCAAATAATCCACCGAGAAATCCTGCCAAAGTCCTTTTTTCCCATCTTCATATTTTAATTCTTTCGTAAAATACTGATAACATTGTTTTTCATGAAGAAATGTAACAACAATAAGTGGGTTAGGCTCATTATATGCTTCCGGCAGCAAAAACCGGGTTCGTACTTTAATCCACGCATAATACTCTCCGGTTACATTTTTATATTTAACATACACCCCCGGAGAATACATACTTACGCTGTCCATCATAAGGCAATAACTACTTGTATCTTTTATATCTTTTACCAGATTTGCAGGCTCTGAAGGATCTACATGAGAAAAATCAAAATACCCAAGAAACGTCTTGCTGAACTGATTTGGATTTGGCATTGTTTCGTTCATGTTAAACCCCCTATTTACCAAAAGAAGGCTTTCTGCACCCTCTGGTATCCGGGTCTTTCCAAAAATGGCCCCATAATATTTACCTGTCATATTATACCCCTTCAATATGCCATTATAAAATTGCCAATATTGAAATAAATTCAATAGGACCAAGAATGTAAAAATGAGATATAATAGTACTTTCTTAAATGAGTTCAAACTATTTATCCATTCAATTAAAAATCCCAAAGGCAATGCCAGCAAAACATATGATGATACTATCGCCCTCTGGCTATAACATCCGCCCGCATACCACCAACACGACCAACTAGAAACAATATACAGGCTTACTATAAAATAAATAAGGACCGGAAAGAACAAATCCTTACGTTTTTTATATAAGGGTATAAATCCTAAAATAGAAAGTATTGCTAAGGGGGTATATATCAGCCAGCCTTTCCTGAAACTCAGAAGAAAATCCCCTATATGCGGACTCAGCCAATCAAAGCCTTCATTGGGATTTAAATAACTATAAAAAATATAACTACCCGTTTGTCGTTTCCAATAATAAAACTGCGGCAAAAGAACAATAACAAAACAAATTATTCCTAACACTATCTGAATTTTATGCTCATTGATTAATTTGAACTTATCAAATAATGATTTTTTATCATATACTCCCCAAAAAACAGGCACAAGTATACATACTCCCTCTGTAGGGCGCACCAGCATTATCATTCCCATAGTAAGCCCCATCAGCACCATATAGCGTTTTTTGGGCGTTTCGTGCCATTTAATTGCGAACCAGACCGCAGCTGCAAAAAGAGAAAATAAAAAACTATGGGGAGCCAAATTACCGCCAGTTGCCTGATGAATGTAATTTGTCCCCAAAACAGTCAATATCAATAGCAATGATGTTGTCTTATCATTAAAATACTTTAATAATATTTTTCTAAAGAAATAAAGGCCTATTATTGTATATACTAATCCGCCTATTGCTAAGCCATATTGATAAGGCATTGAAAAACCATCAACAGGAAAACCTGAAATTTTTGCTACTAAACCCGACATTAAAAAAAATGGCATATACATGACGGCCATTCCCATTGAGTACTTAATAACCCATTGTCCATTTGGCGCAATGTATGCCTGATACAGAGTTTCGGTGGTATGATATTTTTGTATTATTTCATTTAACCATGCCTGATTTACAAGGTCGAGGTCGTGATAGATAAATTTAGAAGGCAAGTATAAATAATATCCGAAAACATCCCAAGTCAAAACATTATCCGGCGGATATACAAATCTCAGGATTACAATGACAACAAATAATGCCATCAGCACAACAAAAGACAACCCTGCTTTTTTAGGCATGCTTTCTATCATTTTTTTTATGAATAATATCACCTAATTTAGACAAATAGAAATCTTCCCTTTCAGTCATTTTTATCTTTTCTTTTTCTGTTATATCGTTATATCCCAGCAAATGAAGTACCCCATGAACCATAACACGAAATAACTCATCCTGTTTTTTCTGATGATATTTTACAGCATTTTCCTTCACCCTTTCGACACTGATAAAAACATCTCCTTTTATTGACTTTTTTTCAGAATAATCAAAGGTTATCACGTCCGTAAGTGTTTCCTTTTTTAAAAAATCATAGTTGAGCGATAACAAATAATTATCGTCACAAAAAATGAAATTAATTTCAATACACGTAGTGTTTTTGTTTTCTTTTCGAATAGTTTTCGACAACCAATCTCTGGTTGATTTTCTGGGGAAACGGGGCGCTGATATGTTTACAGTAAAAAAGTCAATATTAAAATCGGGCATTATGGCTTAGTTGTTTTTTTCGAATATATTCTTTTTTACTTTAAAATAATCTTCTATATGCTTTTTCCTATTAATAAAAACTTCCTTGTTAATTGAGGTGATATTAAAAACCAGCCTGACCTTGCTACCGTTTTCCAAAAACCGGACTTCATCGGCAAGAGTCCTGATAAGGTAAATTCCTGTCCCTTTTTTCTCGGGGTTCCCCTCGGCATCTGTAGCATCGGGAATGGAATCGAAATCGAAGCCCTGCCCTTCGTCTTCAATAGTAAAATCGATACCTTTTTGCGAAAAATCGAATTGTATGGTTACGTATTTTTCCTTATCATTATGGTTCCCGTGAATCATAGCATTTTCAACGGCTTCGGTTACAGCAACCATGATATTTCCGAAATATGAATCATTCAGATTATAATAATCACAGATATCTTCTATGAATTTTTCTACCTCCAGAATTTGGTGCGGATCAGATTTTATTTTTAACGTATGCTTTTTCATCAATCTTCAAATTTATAAAAATACTCATTGGTTTTATACTTAAAAAACGGCGTTAAAGTTACAGGAATTGTTTTTAATAATTCAAGTTCTTTCGATTTTAATCTGTTATACTCAAAAAACTGATTAGGGTTACTATAATTTTTCTCAATTGCTTCATTTGATTTTCTTTTTTCGTCCAGTTCCCTTTCTTTTTCGGCTTTTTCAGATTCCAATAAGCGTGTTAAAATTTCCTGCTGTCGTTTCAGTGTCTCATTATTGATAATTTTATTTACCAGGTCGGTTTCGGTCTGTTCCATTTTTTTCATCATGTCGCTAATCTCTCCGGCATTTCCCACGCCTTCTTTTTTCTGATCATCGCCATACTGCTGTAACATTTTACGGATGGCCTCCTGCTGGGCAGCCAGGCGTGCCAGTTGTTCGCTCATGGATTGCTGTCCGTTTTGCCCTGGTTTTTGGCCATTTTCAAGTTGTTTTTTCAACCCCTCCATTTGTTTGTTGAGCTGATCCTGCATTTGTTTCATGGTCGATGCGGAGGGTTTTCCATTACCCGGTTTACTGCACTTGCCTCCTTTTTTATTGCACGATTTGCTTGACATCGATTGCATTTGTTGCTGCATTTGTTCCAGAGATTCTGCAAGAAGAAGCGCCAGGTTGTTTACAGATGTCATCACAAATTGCTGCCATTTTTGTGTTTGGGGAATATTTCTGTCGTGTAAGGCATCCAAAATTTTTACGACATTCGCATTGATGGCCGAAATTTCCTTATTGACAATAGGCTCTATGATGCTTTGTCTTTTACTCAATGCAAATAAGGAGTCTTCTATCATTTTCAGATCATCTTTCAGCTCTTTTTGCTTGTCCATTATTTTCAGGTACTTCGGGTCGTTAATATTCGTTGTTTTAAGCCTGTCGATAAGTCCCTCCTGGCTGAATGATACCTTTATCAGGTTTTCGAGCAACTGACGGAGCGCCTGAGCGTCTTCGGCGAGTTCTTCTGCTTGCATCTCTTCCTGCATTTTTTGCAGGTCATTAGCAAGGCTTTCCATCTGGTCGCCGGCGCTTTTCTGAGATTTTGAGGCATTTTTGCGTTTATTATTTTCCAGATTGCTTTTACTGTTATTTAATTCTTCCTGTATTGAGTTTTGTTTTTCATCTGTATTTTCAAGTTTTTTCGGGTCTTCCAGCTCGCTGTTCAATTTCTCCATGTCTTTCAATTCCTGCTTTACCTGTTCAAAATCATCATTTATCTTTTTTTGCTGGTCAAGTAAATCCTGCTGATCCTTTTTTTCGTCGGTGGTTTTTTCTGAAAGATTTTTTTGCTCTTCGGCCAGCTTTTGAAGTTTTTCAATGGCTTCGGTCATTTTTTTCTCCAACTCCAGTTGTTTGAACAGTTCCAGGTTTCTGTCCAGCTCTTTTTCGAGGTCTTTATTGCTCATTTTTATTTTATCGAGCATCTCATTAACCTTTGTTTTATCAAGTTTGTCGAGCATTTCCTGCAATTGTTTGAAAAGCTCTTTCATCTCATCCGTCATAATTTTGTTAAAAAGCTCTTCAAGTTGTTTTTGCTTTTCAATTATGTTGCTGTCGGGCATTTTAAACTGTTGTTCCGAAATATTGTTCTCGTGCAACTGTTCTTTTATGTCTTCGACATTTTCCTGAAGCTGTTGCTGTTTGAAAAGCAGGTCTTCGATCTGTTTGCGTTCCTGCCAGTTCAGATTTTTTTTGTCAAGCATTTTCTGGCTGATATCATCGGCTTGTTTTTGAAGCAGGCTGATATCTTTCATGGTCTGATCTATTTTATTTTTCAGATCTTCATTATTTTTTTCTGATTGTTTTTCTAATTCATCTTCCGTTGGTATCTTAAAAACCATTTTAGATGAGCGGGTAGCCTTGCTCCCACCCACACCATCATTATCCCAAATCTCAAAGTAATATTCAATCTGGTCGCCAGGTTCGGCCTCCAGCGATGAAACATCAAAATAGTGATAGAACTCGCCCTGGTTCATAAGTTTGTTTATAGGAATACTGTTGGTTATTTCTTCAATATTATTATCATCATTTTTTAGTTTCCGGTATTTAAAAAGGAGCTTATTAAAACCGTAATCGTCCTTGATAGATCCTTTAAAATACAGATGGCTGTAATAGACAGAGTCGCGGTATTCTTTTACGTCTATAGTCGGGTAAGCATCGGGAACAACATTTATCGAATAGGTCAACGAGTCGTTATTCTTTATAAAATTATTTTGCGGGATCACCGTATAATTTTGTGATGTTAAAAAGTTACGGCTGCATAAAAAGATCTCATCTCTGACGGGATCAAGCAACAAGGTTTTATCAACAAATTTCAGTACTAATTTTTTGGTGTCTTTGGTTTTTAATTTCCAGCAGATGTTGGTGCCGGCAGGAACAGAAAGATCGCCTGAGTTTTGTATTGATTCATCCTTTTTTCCGGTATAGGCCGGGTAATTCAACTGCACTTCAAAATCAAGTATGATGGGTTTGGGAATCACCTTGAGTTTATAATCTTTTGACCGGAATTCATCGGCTTTTAAATAAAAGACAAGATCTTTCTGAATATTTTTAAATGTATAATTAAATAATACCACATTTTCCTTTGTCAACTTGTATTCATTTCCATTATACACTACAAATAATTCGTTTGGAATATCGTCGCCGGTAAGTTTTACATTTAACAGAAAATCCTGTTGCTGTATCGCTTCAAGATTTTTATTCAATACATTAAATTTAAAAGGAGCCTGTTTCTCAAAAAAGGAAGTATAATTATAATACCGTTTCGTTGGTTCTGTAACAACAGCTGGGGACGCAATAAGAATCACCAGCAAAATAATAGCGGGAGGCAACAAAAACTTCAGGAATTTTTTATTAATTTTAAAATCTATCGCGGTATCAAAATGAACCGGGGATAATTTTTTAATTTTTTGTTCAATACTTGCATTTATTAACTCAATGCTTGTGGCATCGTTATCAGAAATTTGTTTCAGTTGCAGCGTATTCAACAATTGATCTTTTACTTCAGAAAAGTGCTCCCCGATGATACGGGCGGCCTGTTCATAGGAGATGATACGCCCGATTTTAAAAAGGCGGGATAGGGGAATAATAATTAGTTTGGATATAACCAGGACATTTATCAACAAATATGAATAAAACAAAACGGTGCGGACCGTTGAATTAAAATATGCAAAATACTCCAGAAGAGTCAGCGCCAGAAAGAGTGCCAGTGATAAAGACAAAAAAAGTATCAGTCCTTTCAGAATTTGGTTCTTGTAATATTTTCTGATAAAACGATCAAGTTTTTCTAAAAGAGAAAAATATGCATTGCTCATTTTTAATAATAAATATGTACTAACGTTTTTTGAAGGGATATATTTTTATTCATGCAAAGTTACAAATTTTTAGGCTTTTTTTTAATTCTTGTAAACGCTTTAATTTATGTAAATTATCTATAATCTCTTTAAAATAATCTAAAAAAATTTGTTTTTAACGATTATATATTGTAATATTGATGCCAAATTTAATATCAACCAAAAAAAAACCTTATGAGAAAATTTACATTGTTAATTGTAATTCTGTTATTTACGGGATTACAAGTGGCTTTTGCCCAACAAAAGACCATTACGGGCAAGGTAACCAGCAAAGACGATGGGACGACTTTGCCGGGTGTTACCGTTGTAGTTAAAGGAACAACCATAGGTACGGTCACTGATATAAATGGAAAATACACTATCCTGGTTCCGCCCAAATATGATGTGATTGTATTTTCATTTGTAGGGATGAAATCCCAGGAAGTAAAAGTAACCGCAAGTTCCACAATTGATATTGTTATGGAATCCGATATCATGAACATTGAGGGCGTTGTTGTAACTGCGCTGGGGATCCCCAGAGAAAAGAAATCACTGGGTTATTCCACACAGGAAGTAAAAGGCGACCAGGTATCGGTGGTGAAAACCGATAATTTTATCAATGCGCTTTCAGGAAAAGTTTCCGGGGTACAGATAAAGAAGACCACCAATATGGGAGGTTCCACGAATGTTCTTCTGCGTGGAAGCAAATCGTTAACCGGAGAAAACCAGACACTATTTGTTGTAGACGGTGTGCCTGTGAACAACAGTAATTTCAACACTTCCTCACAATCACAGGGCGGTATTGGATACGACTTTGGGAATATGGCATCAGACATAAATCCTGATGATATAGAGTCTATCAACGTACTGAAAGGTGCTGCGGCAACGGCTTTGTATGGTTCGCGTGCAGCGGGCGGTGTTATTATGATCACGACCAAAAAAGGCGGTGCCAGCGGCACCGGCGGCGTTGAAGTAAAAAAGAAAGGTATTGGTATCACTATAAATTCAGGTGTTACCATGGGTTTCGTTGATAAAAGCACCTTCCCGAAATATCAGAAGGAATATGGCGCAGGATACGGTGACTATTGGACAGAAACAGATTTTGACGGCGACGGAGTTCCTGAAATATGGTCAAATGTCATTGATGACGCATCTTATGGGCCGGCTTTTGACCCTGATCTCCTGGTTTATCAATGGAATGCTGTAGATCCGGAATCACCCTATTATTTTACACAAACTCCGTGGGTGGCTGCCGAAAACGGACCAATTACCTTTTTCGAAAAACCGTTGACCTTCACGAATTCTGTTTCTCTTGAAAATTCAAGTAATAAAGGTTCATATCGTTTATCCTATACCAACTATACACAAAAAGGCCTTATGCCCAACAGTAAGCTGAATAAAGACAATGTACTGTTGAACGGGGCGTGGAATGTTTCCGACAAACTGACTGTTTCCGGCTCTGCCAATTATACAAGCACAAGGGCACTGGGACGTAACTCAACCGGTTATAGCGACAATCTTGTTACCTCATTCCGCCAGTGGATGGAAACAAATGTTGATATTCAGCAACAAAGAGAAATGTATGAACTGACCGGAAGAAATATTACCTGGAACTATGCTGACCCCACCGATCCCCAGCCAATTTATTGGGATAATTATTACTGGACACGTTATCAGAACTATGAAAATGATAACAGAAACCGCTTTTTAGGTTATATGGCTGTCGATTATAAAGTGCTTAAATGGTTGAGCCTGTTCGGACGTTTTTCTGCAGATACTTACAATGAATTGCAGGAAGAAAGAAGAGCTGTAGGAAGTATCGCCACACCGTTTGGTATCGGAACTGGTAGTGACGGCAGTTTGGGCCGGGCCGAACAAAAATCGGGGTACCTTAGAAGGGATATTACCTTTAGTGAGTACAATTTTGACCTTATGGGTAATGTCAATAAAGATTTTGGACAAAACTGGAACTTAAAAGGCATTGTAGGATTAAACGTCAGGAGAACAAATTACAACCGGCTTATCTCTGCCACAAATGGCGGACTTGCTGTGCCGGGGCTGTATTCACTTCAGAACAGCGTAGGTCCATTGCCTCTTTCCAAAGAACTTGCATCAAAGGTTGGGGTGAATGGTATTTATGCAAGCGCTTCATTAGGGTATAAGAGTATCATTTATCTTGATGGAACCATCAGGCGCGACCATTCCTCGACATTACCTATAGAACATAGTGTATATTATTATCCTTCCGTAGCCACCAGCTTTGTATTTTCTAATCTGATTCCCGAAAACAAAGTTCTGTCGTATGGTAAAATCCGCGTAAACTATGCTATGGTAGGGAACAGCGCCAGTTTCGACCAGTTGACGGATAACTATAACATCGTCACTCCTATGAATGCTCCTATTACCTCTGTTGCCGGAACAAAGAAAAACAGTGACCTGTTACCGGAAAAAACAAGAAGTTTTGAAACCGGTTTGGAGATGTTTTTCTTCGGCAGGCGTATTGGTTTTGACGTTGCATATTACAATAGTAATACTTCAAACCAGATACTGCCGTTGGCTGTTTCGACTTCTACGGGTTATACTTATAAAATAATCAACGCAGGCCAGATCGAAAATAAAGGAGTAGAGCTTTCATTGATGGCCACACCCGTAAAAGGAAAAAAATTCCAGTGGAATATCACCCTCAACTGGGCTAAAAACTGGAACAAGGTTTTATCTTTAGCTGAAGGTGTTGAAAACCTGCAATTAGGTTCATACCAGGGCGGGATCACCGTTAATGCAAGAGTAGGACAGCCTTACGGAGTAATCTGCGGAACTGACTATGTTACTGTAAATGGCAACCCTGTCGGTGAATCAGACAGTGCACGTTGTATTAATCCCGCTAACGGAAGATATTACAAAACAGCCACCTCAGACAATGTTCTCGGCAATGTTAATCCCGACTGGACCGGCGGTATATTAAATTCACTTACTTATGGCAACTGGAATTTCAGCTTCCTCATCGATGTTTCAAAAGGTGGCGAAATCTTTTCATTGGATATGTATTATGGCTTAGCTACCGGTTTGTATGAAGAAACTGCCGGCCTTAACGACCTTGGAAACCCTGTAAGAGACCCGATCGTTTGGGTAGATCCTGCCGATCACAGCTTAGGTTATGCTTCTAACAGCGGCGGTGTTATCAATGAGGGCGTAAATCCTGATGGCTCTGAAAATGTTACCAGAATCAACGCCGGAGCTTATGGCGCCTTTGGATACGTAAGAAATCCTGATAAGGCCTTTGTTTATGACGCCACCTTTGTTAAACTCAGAGAGGTTTCTTTATCTTATAACTTACCCACCAAGTGGTTTCAGAAAAGTTTTATCACCGGTTTAGCTTTATCCGCAGTGGCATCGAACCCATGGATCATCTACAAGAAACTTCCTTATGCTGATCCTGAATCAGGATTGGGCGCGGGAAATTTACAGGGTTATTCAGTTGGCTCATTGCCGGCAACCCGTGATTTTAGTTTTAATGTTAAATTAACCTTCTAAATAATAAAACTATGAAAAAGATATTAGCATTATTACTCGTTCTTCTGATATTTACAGCTTGTAATAAACTGGAAGACCTGAACCAAAACATAAAAGATCCTGCTGATGTAACTGGTGAGTCATTGTTCACCGGGGCGCAGAAAAATCTTGTCGACCAGGTGACTGGTACCAATGTTAACCTCAATATTTACAGGTTGATCATGCAATACTGGACAGAAGTTACCTATGTAGATGAAAGTAATTATGATCTGGTAACCCGCAGTATTCCTGATAATCATTGGGATATTCTTTACCGTGACGTTTTAAAAGATTTTGATGAATCGGCCAAAATTATCGGAGAAACTACGTATGGCGGCGATCCTAGTCCAAAAGTAAAAAGCAACAAGCTGGCTATTATTGAAATCATGTCTGTTTATACATGGAGCGTGCTTGTTGAAACATTTGGAGACATCCCGTATTCAGAAGCTTTGGATATAGAAATTCCTTCTCCTAAGTACGATGACGGGCTTACTATATACAAAAACCTGCTCGAACGCCTGAATACTGCCATTACCAATCTCGATCCTACCTGGGGCAGTTTTGGTGATGCGGACAATATTTATCAAGGTGATGTAGCTCAGTGGCTAAAATTTGCCAATTCGCTAAAACTTAAAATGGGATTGGTTCTTGCCGATGCTGATCCGGGATTGGCTCAATCAACCGTTATGAGCGCCTCATCAAATGTATTATTATCAAATGCAGATAATGCACGTTTTATCTACCTGTCTTCAGCACCCAACCAGAATCCTGTTTATGAAGATTTAGTTGCAAGCGGAAGACATGATTTTGTTCCGACAAGCAATTTCATTGATTTTATGAATACATTGACAGACCCGAGGAGGCCTTTTTATTTTACTTTAGCTCCTGACACAAATACTTATATAGGCGGCCCGAATGGTGTGGTTTCCAGCTATGGAGATTATTCGCATGTGGCAGACGCCATGCAAGAGCCTACTTTCGAAGCTTTAATTATGGATTATGCTGAAGTTGAATTTTTATTGGCAGAAGCCGCAGAAAGAGGCTGGGGGTCAGGTGCTGAAACTCATTACAATAATGGCATTACTGCATCCATTGAATACTGGGGCGGAACTTCTGCTGATGTGACTACTTACCTTGCCAATCCTGCTGTTGCTTATGCTACTGCCGGAACTACCTGGCAGGAAAAAATCGGGAACCAGATGTGGATCGCTATGTACAACCGTGGTTTCGAAGCCTGGACCTACTGGAGAAAATACGACTTTCCTGTATTGGTAGCACCTGATGATGCACTATCCGATGTTCCTGTCAGATTTACTTATCCTATTGCCGAACAAACATTGAACGGCAACAGTTACAGCGCTGCTTCTGCCGCTATTGGCGGCGATGATGTAGCCACAAAACTTTTCTGGGATAAGTATTAACATTTTATACTGTTTGAAATAACAGTAGATTGATAAAGGGGCTTCCGGTTGGAAGCCTCTTTTTTTTTTACAATATACTTATAAATCAATTTTTTTGATAAGAATAAAACCTCTAACTTTGCCGAAATTTTATAAAACAATCATATGACACAAAAGAAAAATAAGGTGGTTACAAAAGAGGATGTGGTTGTAAAGTTTGTGGGCGACTCCGGTGACGGAATGCAACTTACGGGCAACCTCTTTTCAGACACTGCCGCACTGGAAGGCAATGATCTTGCTAATTTCCCGGACTACCCTGCCGAAATCAGGGGGCCTCACAACACCGTTGCCGGTGTATCCGGTTTTCAGGTACACATCGGTAAAAAAGTTTACAGTTCCGGCGACTTATGCGATGTGCTGGTTGCCATGAATCCTGCATCATTAAAGGCCAATCTGAAATGGGCCAAAAAAGGCGGTACCATTATCACCGATCTTGATGCTTATGACGAAAAAGCTATTGAAAAATCAGGCTACAAAAGCAATCCGCTGGAAGATAATACCCTTCAGGGTTACAATTTGATCAAAGCACCTATTGCCACACTGACAAAAGATGCTTTAAAAGATCTTGGCCTTGATGTTAAAACTGCTGAAAAATCGAGGAATATGTTTGCCCTGGGCATGATGTATTTCATGTTTAACTGGGATCAAAAAATTGCCTTCGATTTTTTTGCAAAAAAATTCAAGAAAAAACCCGAACTGATACAATCCAATAAACTGGCGCTTCAGGCCGGTTATAATTATGCCGAAACCGTTGAAGCCATTAGCGTGACTTATAGCATACCTTCCGCAACATTAGAAAAAGGCAGGTATCGCAATCTTTCAGGAAACGTGGCCACAGCATGGGGTTTTCTGGCCGCTTCCGAACGTTCGGGCAGGCCATTGTTTCTTGGTTCTTATCCTATTACGCCTGCTACTGAGATCCTGATGGAACTTGCCAAACACAAATCCCTCGGGGCAAAAGTTTTTCAGGCTGAGGACGAAATTGCCGGAATTTGTTCGGCTATAGGCGCCAGTTTTGCCGGAGCCATGGCTTTGACGACTACATCCGGCCCGGGCCTATCATTAAAAAGTGAAGCTATCGGTTTGGCGGTCATGACCGAATTACCCTTAGTAATTGTCGACGTGCAGCGTGGCGGCCCATCAACCGGATTACCGACAAAATCAGAACAATCTGACCTTATGCAGGCGCTTTACGGAAGAAATGGCGAATGTCCTGTATTAATTATTGCAGCACAGTCTCCATCGGATTGTTTTATTTCTGCATATGAAGCTGCAAAACTTTCGATGGAACACATGACTCCTGCTATTTTGCTCACCGACGGATATATCGGCCAGGGTTCTGAACTGTTTAAGATTCCTAAGGTTGCTGATCTTCCAAAAATCACGCCTCCGATCGCTGCACCAAACGATATGGATTATAAACCATTTAAAAGAGATCCGAAGACCCTTGTCAGAAAATGGGCTTTGCCGGGAACAGAAGGCTTACGGCATAGGGTAGGGGGCCTGGAAAAAGAAAATATCAGCGGAAATGTCAGCATGAGTCCTGAAAATCATCAACTGATGACAGATCTGCGCTACAATAAAGTAATGAAAATAGCCGACAATTTGCCGGAGCAGCAGGTTTTCGGAGCCGATGAAAATGAATTACTGGTGGTAAGCTGGGGCGGCACCTACGGGGCTGTGCACACTGCTGTTGAAGAGATGATCAATGAAAATATGCCGGTCAGTCATGCTCATTTCAGATATATCATGCCCTTACCTAAAAATACTGAAAAACTTTTGGGCAAATACAAAAAGATCGTGGTTCCCGAGCTTAATTCAGGACAGTTTGTCAATTATCTCAGGATGACTTTTCCTCAATACAAATATAGCCAGTTTAACAAGGTACAGGGGCTACCCTTTAATGTTTCCGAACTGAAAGATGCGTTTAACAAAATAATAAAGGAGAAATAAACTATGGAAGAAAATTTAACAGTTGACAGATCAAGAGTTCCTTTAGGAAAAGAGGACTTTGTTAGCGACCAGATGGTTAAATGGTGCCCGGGTTGTGGCGACCATGCAATATTATCTTCTTTAGCCAATGTGTTTCCAAAGATCGGTTACAGAAAAGAGAATTTCTGCGTAGTTTCCGGTATAGGCTGTTCTTCACGTTTTCCATATTATGTGAATACGTATGGTTTTCATGGAATTCACGGAAGGGCCAATGCCATTGCCACGGGTGTGAAAATAGCCAATCCGCATCTTAGTGTATGGGTGGCCACAGGCGACGGCGATTCGATGGCTATCGGAGGCAACCATTTCATCCATATCATCCGGAGAAATGTGGATATCAATATCATGTTATTCAACAACCAGATATACGGCCTTACCAAGGGACAATATTCTCCGACATCGCCGATGGGAAGCGTTACCAAGACCTCTCCGCAGGGAACCATCGAACATCCTTTCAACCCCGGAGAACTGGTTTTGGGCGCCCAGGGTACGTTCTTTGCAAGAGCCGTGGATACCAACCCCAAATTGATGACGGAAATCATGTTTGAAGCCGCTAAACACGACGGCACATCTGTTGTCGAGATTTTACAAAACTGTGTGATCTTTAATGAAGGCTGCCACACCACGATTACCTCTAAAGAATCCAGAGACGATAACCAGATCATACTCAAAAACGGAGAACCGATGATATTCGGCAAAAATAAAGAGAAAGGCATCGTTCTGAAACCTCATGGCCTGGCAGTGGTAACGCTCGGGCAAGATGGCATTACCGAACAGGATCTGCTGGTTCACGACCAATATTCTCAGGACCCCGGTATCCATCTGATGCTTGCCAAGATGGCGCCACCTTATTTTCCCATTGCTTTAGGGGTGATACGTTCGGCATTATTCTTCACTTATGACGACCTGGTAGAAGAACAGATAAACAGATCCAAGGCAAATACTACCATTAAAAACGTAGATGATCTGCTCAACAGCGGAGATACCTGGGAAATAAAATAAATTTCCACCTCATAAAAAATCCGGCCTTTTCAGCGCCGGATTTTTTTTGGCTTTTCTTCAAAACTTAACTGGTGAAGCTCCAGCGCGGTAAGAAAAGAATTCATCTCTTTTATCTTACTCATGTCCACAAAAAATACGGTCAGAATATTGTTTATTTTTTTTAATCCGGCGATGAGTTCTTCGGTTCTTTTAGCTGAAAATACACCCTTAATGATCAATAAATAATCGGCTTCAGGAATTTTTTCGAGCAGGGGGATATTGTTATTTTTATTGGAAAGCAGGTAGATATTATTGCGGTTATCATTGTCGTTGAAATAAAAGAAAGAATATTTTTCATCGGTATCATTTTTTCCGTTAAAAGAAAAATCATCCATTTTTGAAAAATTGCTGTTCAGCACTTTGTTTGTGTACCAACAAAGCTTATACTCCTTGAGATGACTGCAAATACCAATGATGCGGTATTCATTAGTCAGGTCGTATAAAAATGATATTTTTTTATCATTTTTTTTCATTTAATTCCTTTTTTATCTTTCCATAATCTATTGAAAGTCTTTTCCTTTATCACAGGAAGTTCTCTTCGGGGGCCCCAGCTATGTTTCATGAACATTCGTATCGCTATGTTCTTGAGCTTAGAATTCGGCTTGTCGATGATCCAGCGTTTCAGCATCATGGTGCGCCAGCCAAACTGAAATATCGTATCAGATAAAGCATACATTTTCTGATTCACCGTATCTCTTCTGTTGTACAATAGCAGCTTGTGTAATTTAATACCTGCCGGACACACTTCGGTGCATTTACCGCAGAGAGAAGAAGAAAAACTCAGATGTTTATAATCTTTCAATCCCCTCATATAGGGTGTAATAACAGCGCCTATGGGGCCGCTGTAAACTGTTTCGTAGGTATGTCCGCCGATATTCCTGTAAATAGGACAGGCATTCAGGCAGGCACCGCAACGGATACAGGTAAGGGCTGATTTTTGGTGTTTCTGGCTTAAAAGATTGGTGCGGCCGTTATCCAATAGTACTACATACATCTCCTCGGGACCGTCTGTTTCGTTTTCTTTCCGCGGAGATGAAATAATGGAATTGTAAACCGTAATATTTTGTCCCGTACCATGGCTGGCCAGCACAGGCCATATTAAAGCCAGATCTTTAAATGAAGGTATTATTTTATCGATGCCCGCAACGACGATGTGTATCTTAGGAAAAGATACTGACATCAGGGCATTTCCTTCATTTTCGGTAAGTGCTATTGCGCCGATATCGGCAATGATAAAATTAGCCCCGCTTACACCAATATCAGCCGTGGTAAATTTTTCACGCAACACCCCCCTGACATAAGCTGTAAGTTCTTCAGGAGTGCTGCCGGCAGGTGTATTGAATTTTTCATGAAACAGGCGGGCAATATCCTCTTTGGATTTGTGCATGGCCGGAGTTATGATATGGTATGGTTTTTCTCCCGCTACCTGTACAATGTACTCGCCAAGATCGGTTTCAACAGATTCAATATTATTACTCTCTAATTTATGATTCAGCTCTATTTCTTCCGTGGCCATCGACTTGGATTTTACGGCCATTTTAACTTCATTTTTTATAAAGATCTTGAGTATCTCTTCTGCAGCTTCGTTGGCATCAAGGGCCCAAATAACCTTACCTCCGTTTTTTACAAAATTATATTCAAATTCTTTAAGATAATTTTCAAGATTATTAATAGCACGGTGTTTAATAAAGGAAACACGTTGCCGGGCAACTTCCAGATTTGAAAATTGTTCCTTCCCTTTCAGGACAGCTACATTATACTTGGAAATATTATGGTTAATGATTTTCCGGTGGTTTATATCAAATGCTTTTATTTCGGCTTTTTTGATAAAATCTTTATGTTTTTCGTTCATATCAGCTGATAATATTTTTAATTTTATTTATCCTTGTTAAATGTCTCCCACCTTCAAAATTTGTAGCCAGAAACTTCCTTAATATTTTCCAGGCCTTGTGTTTTCTGATGAACCGGGCCGGAAGAGAAATGATATTGGCATCATTGTGCTTACGTGCAAATTTTGCTATTTCCAGCCTCCAGCAGAGAGCAGCCCGTACATTAAGATATTTATTGGCTGTAATAGCAACACCGTTGCCGCTTCCACATATAATTACTGCTTTTTCAATAATTCCTTTATCTATATCGCTGGCAAGGGGATGAATTATATCAGGATAATCAACTTTTTCTTTATCATTACTACCATAATCTTTTACAGTATAGCCCGTTGCAATTAAATTTTTTTTCAGATATTCTTTTAACAAATATCCTGCATGATCACACCCTATTCCTATTATATTTTCCATTTTTGATTGTTAAAAAGTAATTTTATCTGTTTAAAACTAAATATCTGTTTTTTAATCAATTGTTTTTTTCTGTTATTTATAACCTGTTAATACTAAAAAACCTATGTTTTAAACAATTTTGCTGTTAAAAAAAGTTATTTGTTGTTAATAAAATTTTACTGTTTTATTACACTTCAAAAAAAACAAGTTTATCAATAAATATGAACAAGTTTTCAAGGTAAAATTAATCAAATTTTATCAAACAAAAATGTTTTCAATACGCTGTTGATATTTTTTTAATTTTTTAATTTTGAAGAAATTATAAAATAAATATTGTTCTTATCATGTTAATAAGAAATAATAATTGTATTTTGAAAGTGCATTTCAAAATTTTTTAAACACAATTAACAGCCCTTAATAATGATGATAAATTTTTAAAAATATTAATAATATTATTAAAGAAAAAAATAATGTAAAAATAAAACGTCGTAATATTGCAAACATTTTAAAAATATGAACTATCCCAAAGAAATCCTTGCGTTAAAAAAACAGAAGAATGCCGTTATTCTGGCGCATTTTTATCAGATACCGGAGATTCAGGATATAGCAGATTATGTGGAAGATAGTCTTGGCCTTTCTCAAAAAGCTGCAAATACTGAAGCAAATATAATAGTTTTTTGCGGAGTAAAATTTATGGCGGAAACGGCAAAAATTTTAAACCCGGAAAAAAAAGTCCTGTTACCCGACATGAATGCCGGATGCTCTCTGGCAGACTCCTGTACTTATGATGATTTTAAAAAATTTAAAGAAAAATATCCCGATCATGTGGTGGTATCCTATATAAACTGCTCTGCTGAAGTAAAAACCTTGTCGGATATCATTTGTACGTCAGGGAATGCTGTTAAAATAGTAAATTCAATACCTCCCGATAAAAAGATACTATTTGCCCCTGATAAAAACCTTGGCGCCTTTATAAATAAACTCACAGGAAGGAACATGGTTTTATGGGACGGGACATGTAAGGTTCATGATATTTTAAAACAGGAAGAAATTATCCGGTTAAAAATTCAGCATAAGGATGCAAAACTTATTGCACATCCCGAATGTCAGGCAACAATACTTGAAATGGCCGATTTTATTGGTTCTACCGCAGCTATGCTTAAATTCATCGATAATGATGAAAGTAAAAAATATATAGTAGCGACAGAATCGGGCATTATTCATCAAATGAAAAAAATTGCGCCGGAGAAACAATTTATCATTGCATCAAGCGACAAAACGTGCAGTTGCAACGATTGTGAATACATGAAATTAAACACGCTTGAAAAGTTGTATGATTGCCTGAAAAATGAAAAGCCGGAAATCACTCTTGACAGACAAACCATAAAAAAAGCCGGAAAACCATTGTTTAAAATGCTTGAAATATCCGCATTATCAAAATAATGATTATATTTATACGATGAAAAAATTAGTGCAACTTATTTTATTTTTTGTTGTTGGCGGATGTTTTGCCCAGGATACCATTAATAGTAATGGTTATAATATTTTTTATTATGCATCGGGCAAAAAGCAAAGTGAAGGATTTCTTGAGAATGGAAAGCCCAATAAATACTGGAAAAATTACTATGAAAACGGATTGCTTAAATCGGAAGGAAACCGTAAAAACTTTGAGCTGGACAGTGTCTGGAAATTTTATAGCGACTCCGGAAAAATAATTCTTGAAATAAATTATCTGGCAGGCAAAAAAAACGGCATCAGAAAAACCTATCTGAAAAACGAAACGATCGAAGAAATGTTCGTGGATGATGTTAAAAACGGAATAACCTATCATCGCTACGACGACGGAAAAATTAAAATAAAATCCACTTTCATCAACGGCAGGGAAGAAGGTATGACAAAAGAATATTCGCGTGATGGAGTAATTATCACTTTAATAGAATACAGAAAAGGCTTTGTGGTGAACAGTGAAAAGATCAACAGGTACCGGGACGGGTTAAAGCATGGCACCTGGAAAGATTTTTATGATAATGAACTGGTAAAATTTGAGGGAAATTACAGCTACGGCAAAAGAGACGGGTACTTCAAAGAGTTTGACATAAAAGGTAATCTGCTTAAAATAGAAAAATATATAAATGATGAACTGATATATGATGCGCCGGAGCTTGTTAATTATGAGGTAAGAACAGATTATTACAGAAACGGGAAAGTAAAAATTGTTCAAAGTTATAAAGATAATATTCCCGAAGGCATACGAAAAGAATACAGTCAGGATGGAAAAATAAATCAGGCTTATATATACAAAAACGGGATCATTGTTGGCCAGGGCATCGTCGATGAACAGGGAATGAGACAAGGCCCATGGAAGGAATTTTATGAAACCGGCGAAAAAGCAGGGGAGGGGCACTATTTAAATAATTTGAGGCAGGGCGAATGGAAATTTTATTTTAAAGACGGTTCGGTTGAGCAGATTGGAAAATATGATCAGAAGGGAAGACCGGAAGGAAAATGGAAGTGGTATTTTGAATCGGGAAATTTGAGGAAAGAAGATAATTTTAAAAACGGTGTTTTCAATGGAAACCATGTCGAACTCAGTGATTCGGGAAAAGTCATTATTAAAGGCGAATACCTTGATGGAGAAGAGGAGGGCGAATGGTTTTATGAGGTGGGAGACGAAAAAGAAATAGGTTCTTATGTGGCCGGAAAGCGTGAAGGTACCTGGAAACATTATACGGACGATGTGCTGAATTTTGAAGGAAGTTATATAGAAGGTAATCCTAATGGTGATTTTGTTTATTTTGGAGAAAACGAAAAAATCAAAGAAAAGGGCAAATATATCATGGGAAAAAAAGAGGGGGACTGGAATATATATGATTCCGAAGGCATCAAAATCATTACCATTCGCTACGAAGATGGAATAGAAATTAGTTTCGATGGAAATAAAATTGATAAAAATTTGGAAAAATAATAATAATTATACTATTTTTATACCGTTTTAAAAATTCATATTATGGCAAAATCAAGAATTTTAATCGTAGAAGACGAAGTAATTGTATCAAAATACATAGAATCATGCTTAACCAATCTGGGGTATGAGATCACAGGTGTTTATACAACGGGAGAAGAAGCTGTTGCAAATGCCGAAGAAAATAATCCCAATCTTATCCTGATGGATATCCGCCTGAGTGGTAAGATGAACGGAACTGAAGCGGCTGTAAAAATTACAGATTTGATGGATGTTCCTATTGTTTTTCTTACTGCCTATACAGACGAAAAAACCATTGAAATGGCGAAAGATTCCGATCCATACGGATATCTTGTCAAGCCGTTCTATGAAAAAGAACTGCAAACCACCATTGAAATGGCGCTGCACAAGCATTCCAAAGTAAAGCAGTTGAAAAAAGAAAGAGATCTGTATTATTCGGTAATCGAAAATAAAAATACTGCCGACAGTATTTATATCAGAACCAACAGCCGCCTGAAAAGGGTTAAATACGAAGAGATCTGCTATGTGGAAGCCTTAAGGGATTATATTACCATTAATACGCTTACGGAAAATTATACGGTAAGGATCAACATGAAAGAAATACAAAAATTCTTACCGGAAAGAGATTTTGTAAGGATTCACAAATCTTTCATTGTGCGCATGGACAAAATATTTTCAATTAAATATACCAGCCTGATCGTTGAGCCTTCCATGAAAGATATACCTGTCGGCAATTTTTACCGCAAAGACCTTTACAGCCGCTTAAACATGCTGTAGGAGTTGTTATACAAAAACAAAATCGATCTGTTTTCTTGCTAAAAGGATTTTTTTAACCTTAATTATTACTTTATCACCCAAACGGTATTTTTTATGTGAATACCGTCCGATCACCGTATAATTATCTTCGTCGATAAAATAAGCATCGTCATCCATATCACGGATGGAAACCATTCCCTCGCACTTATTTTCGATGATTTCAACATAAATTTCTTTTATGCACAAGAGGAGAAAGAAAGACTTACCCCAACACTCAAAGCCGATGCTCCAGCAAAAACTATAAAGTCAAATCTTGCTTTCGCCCATTTTTTAATTTGTATAATTAAGAATCTTTTTTTATTTTTGTTATATTAAATTCAAATGGTTCATAAAAAATACATTTTAAAATGAGCATACAAATTAAAAAACTCGAACTGATTGAATGGATTGCTCAAATGAGCGATGCAACTATTATCAGCAAGATGGATAAATTGCGCAAGACTTATTTAACTATTACAAAAGAAAAAGCTAAACCAATGAGCCTTGAAGAATTTTATGCCAGCATTGACAAGGCAGAAAAGGATATTAAATCAGGAAAGATTTATTCACTGCAGGAAGCAGAAAAAGAATCTGAGAACTGGTAAATATTTTTATGAAAATAATCTGGACTCATGAAGCTCTCGAAGAAACCAAGTTAATTTATAATTACTATAAGTTAACGGCTTCTTTAAGAGTCGCTAAAAGTATAAAAAATAAAATATTTGCTTCGGTTAAAAATTTACAATCGCATCCACGTAAAGGACAAATTGAAGAATTATTATTACACAAAAAAGGAGAATACAGGTATCTTGTGGCCAGTAATTATAAAGTTGTTTATAAACTCACTGAAAAAGAAATTTATATATTGAAAGTATTTGATAGCAGGCGAAACCCTGAAGCGCTAAAAATGTAGAAAAATGAAATATAAAATATAGCGTTAGCCGAATTTTGTTGTAGAAACCGACCAAAATTCAAAATGTTACAGTTTAAAAACATTCGCCTACACGTTATGTGTAACTTTAGGACGCCCAAGAATGAAGATTAAGAAATTTAATATTACAGTTTTTCTCATTGTTACGATTATTGTTGGAGTGCTTTTGTTTCCATCATTATATGCTGCATTTGCCGAAGACGAGGGGACGTTAAGATCAGACGACACATTTTTGAATTTCTTTGCCCGACTTTTTTACATTCTACGATTTCCAACTCATACTTTGCTCTGGCCAATTATTTCATTAGGCGGACCATTGACATTTTTCGCTGGACTGTTTGTAAATTGTATGTTTTACGGACTGGTGGCAGAGAGAATTACTTCATTGTTCAGAAAAAATAAGGTAAAATGCTTAGACACGATTGATGAGAAAAGCAGCACATAACAGCCGCGGAAATTTAGCAATAACATTATTTCCTCAAATTCATCCAGAGTGTTCTAGGCCCAGTGGATCTATTTTTTGCGAAGCTTTATCAAACAAAAACAAAATCGATCTGTTTTCTTGCTAAAAGGATTTTTTTAACCTTAATTTTTACTTTATCACCCAAACGGTATTTTTTATGTGAATACCGTCCGATCACCGTATAATTATCTTCGTCGATAAAATATGCATCGTCATCCATATCACGGATGGAAACCATTCCCTCGCACTTATTTTCGATGATCTCCACATATATTCCCCATTTGCTGACACCGGTTATGTGTCCATCGAATATTTGCCCGACCTTATCAGCCATGTATTCGGCCTGTTTGTATTTAATGGAAGCACGTTCGGCATCGGTGGCCAGTTTTTCCATGTCGGACGAATGTTTGCATTTTTCTTCAAACTCTTTTTTATCCACCGACGGCTTATTGGCCAGATAACGCTCCAGGAGCCTGTGTACCATCAGATCGGGGTAACGGCGTATGGGAGATGTAAAATGCGTGTAAAAGCGAAATGACAGCCCGTAATGGCCTATATTCTCGGTGGAATAAACCGCCTTTGCCATGGTGCGGATGGCCAGGTTGCTTATCATGTTTTCTTCACCCTTACCTTTTATGCTGGTCAACAGTGTATTGTAAGAATCAGCAAGGGTTTTGGTGTTTTTGTTATTGATCTTGTAGCCCAGCTTGGCCACAAACTTTGAAAAGGTTTCGAGCTTTTCGGGCAGTGGCTTATCATGTATGCGGTATACAAATGTCTTTGGCGGTTTATTATTTTGTGTTTTTCCGATCAGTTCGGCAACCTTCCGGTTGGCAAGCAACATAAAGTCCTCAATAAGTTTGTTGGATTCCTTCTGTTGTTTAATGTAAACTTCAATGGGCTTGCCTTTTTCGTCATATTTAAACCGGACTTCCTCAGTATCAAAATCAAAAGAACCGCTTTTAAACCGTTCTTCCCTCAGTATGCCTGCCAGGCGGTTCAGCGTGAGTATTTCTTCGGCATACAAGCCCTGCTGGTTTACAATTGTTGATTGCACTTCCTCATAATTGAACCGGTGATTGGAATTAATAATCGTTTTTCCAATCCATTCACCGACTATTTCAGCCTTATCGGTCATTTCAAAAACGGCCGAAAAGCAAAGCTTATCTTCTTTTGGCCTTAGTGAGCATACATTATTCGACAGTACTTCAGGCAACATGGGAACCACGCGGTCGGCTAAGTATATAGAGGTTCCGCGCTCGTAGGCCTCTTCATCAATGATCGAATTTTCTTTGACATAGTGGGAGACATCAGCAATGTGAACTCCCACTTCCCAGTTGCCATTTGTTAATTTACAAAGGGAAACAGCGTCGTCGAAATCTTTGGCATCTTCCGGATCTATAGTAATGGTAAAGGTTTCACGAAAATCGCGGCGTTTATTAATTTCTTCCGGACTTATTTTGATGTTAATTTTTCCGGCGTCACGTTCCACATTTTCCGGAAAATGTAAAGGAAAACCAAACTCAGCAATGATGGATTGCATCTCGACATTGTTATCGCCGGGTTTGCCGAGAACCGATATCACTTCGCCAAACGGGTTTTTAGAATTTTCGGGCCAGTCAGCAATTTTCACCACCACCTTGTCGCCGTTTTTCGCTCCTTTGATCTTATCGTTAGGTATATAAATGTCAACAGGGATGCTTTGATTGTCGGGGACCAGAAAAGAGTAATAGCGGGTTACCTGCAGCGTGCCCACGAACTGTTCCTTTACCCGTTTTACTATTTCAACCACCTGCCCTTCGGGTTTTTTACCGTGGCGCCCGGGCAAAAGCAATACCCTGACTTTATCGCCATTCAGCGCCCTGTTGGTGTTGTAGGGAGCGATTAAAATATCGGGGCCCGGCTCATCGGTGATGATGTAAGCCTTGCCGGTTTGTTTCATATCAACGGTTCCGGAGATGTATGTTTTACTCGGGAAAACAGAAGCATGTTTTTCGGGGTTCAGTTTGTATTTTCCTCTTTTATCCTCACTCAGGCTTTTGTTTTTGAGCATGAGTTCGAGTTGCCGCCTGATAAGTTCTCTGACCGCTTTATCATTGATGCCGACCGCTTTTGAAATTTGTTTATAATTTAAACTGGCGTAAGGATTTTTATAAAAAACGTTAAGTATAAGTTCTTCTGAAGAGTTTGTCTTGCCGGATTTTTTTAAGGATTTGTTTTTTGCCATTTGTTTTTTTATGTAAAATTAAACATTATAAGTTGACCAATTACTGCCGGAACCAAAGTTCATGAAATGTTGATGGTTTATTAATCTAAAGATAATGTCAGGATAATCTATTGTTTAATGTCGCTGCGGTCTTGTCTTCGACAACCGAACCACCGGGGTCTGGGCTATTACAACCATTGATAATAAAGAGCCATCCGGGCTATGTAGGCATGTTTTAACTTCCAGCTATGACGTTTATAAATTATGCAGGTTAGAAAAAGGCAAATTCTTTTTTTGAGGTGCTGGTAGAAAAAATGACTACTCAATTCGTCAGAAAATAAAATGTTTTCTTTTAAACACTACTTTTAGAAAAAGACTTTAACAGGGGCAGCGCCCCGAAATATTTGTAAGATTGGCACCCCTCAAAAATTAAAGTGCAGAGCACCGAAATATATGTTCAAGCACTCAAAAATAATTAAAAATCATATTTTTTCTAGGTTTTTGTCAAAATCCCTGTATCAAAGATTACTTTTTTAGGGGTGAAAACAAGATGAAGATAGCCTTACCTTGAGGAATTGGATATAACCGGGATTTTAATATTACGGTACGCTGTACCTTATTTTCAAACGTATCATAATTTTTACAAATGTTACGGTGCTCTGCACCTGTCACTCTTAACTTTAATATTCGTAGCTCTGCAAAATCTTTTCATCTAAAATTAAGAAATATGAGTGTTCAAAAACTGCCAAGCCGATCTGCAGAACTAACGATTCAAATTTTTGCACATTACCGAATTGCGTTCAAACATTCACTTCGACTCCGATAGCTATCGGAGCTCAGTGTAATGCAATTTCGTATTATAGGTTTATCCTATTCGAAATTGTTTTTGCACTGCAACGACATAATTCCAATTAATCATTCAATAAGGAATATTTCCTTATTGAATGCAAATAGGATAAAAGCAGGCGTTTTAGAAAATATTTCCAACTTGTTGTTGGGAATACATTTTCTTAGAAGTATGCACATTATAATTTTTGAGATAAAACATCAACTAATAACGATATTAGGAAAAGATGCTTGGGTTGCGTATTGGAATCTCTTGAATGGGTCATCCGGGTTTTATTGACATCATTAATTATTATTGGCACCTCAAAAAATGATTTAGCCTAGAAAAAAGAAGTTTTTCTAAGCGATGATTTTATACCTTTGAGGCAATCAATTTATATGTTTTTAGGATACAATTATGTCGATATTGCTATTAATGTAGTGCTGATGCTCATTATGCTGGGCATAGGATTGTCGCTGACCGTCAAAGATTTTAAAAACATATTTTTACATCCCAAATCCCTTGCAACGGCGCTTTCGGTGCAGCTTTTCATTGTTCCCCTTATTGCATTCGGCATTGCTTACATTTCAGATCTTCCCGACGAAGTTAAGGTGGGCATTGTGATTATTTCTCTGTGTGCCAGCGGCGCCTCGTCGAACCTGATCACACATCTGTTCAAAGGCAATGTGGCGCTTGCCATTTCCATGACCACCATCAACAGTTTTATTACACTGATAAGTATTCCGCTTTATGCCAATCTTGCGCTAAACGTATTCCTTGGCTTTGAAACCAAAATACAACTGCCTGTTTTCGAAACCATTCTGCAAATATTTGTCATCACGATCATTCCGGCAAGTATTGGCGTTTTTATCCGGCGAAAAAAAGAAAATATCGCCTTAAAACTCGAACGTCCGCTTAAAATCATATTACCCGCCATGCTTGGTTTTATTTTTACTGTAAAAATATTTGTCGGGGAAGCCAGTGGCGGCACGGGGATTACTTTATCAGAAACCTTGCATTTGCTGCCATACCTGCTGTTATTGAATTTTCTGGCGATGGCGCTCGGTTTTTTTGTTGCACGAAAAACCGGCCTCCCGTTTGCCGATCAGTTTACCATTTCCATTGAGGTCGGCTTGCACAATACCGCACTGGCGCTGCTGATCTCCGGAACCATACTGAATATTTCCGCCATGGAAAAACCGGCCATTGTTTATGCCATGTTTTCTTTTTTTACAGCGATTATTTTTGTATTGGTTATTAAGAAGGTTTTTAAAAATACAAAAATCCGAAAATCGTAACCCCAAGTTACGCATTAGAAATTTCTATAGCGTAGCAATAGAACAAATCAACCATTACAATCTGATATTCAATATAATATAATTCACTTTATAATGCGTAAACGACAAAGAAAATGTAATCCCGACAAATAAAAATTGTCGGGGAACATTTTCTAAGTCGGGGTTACCCCCCGGCATTTCATGCGCGGGGCAGGCAGATTCAACGCACTATCCTGCGCACTGCGCAATAGGAACACAGTGAACTATTGCGCAATCTGGGTTAAACTGCAACATGTTTGCATGATATTGCGTATAAATCCATAAAAATTAAATAAGGTCTGATAATGAAATACATAGCGGATTTTATTTATTTCTTTGCCTCGCAAAATCGTATATTTATTCATTTTAAATAATTAATCATGAAAAAACTTTTGTTCATTATTTTGGTTTTTCTCACATTTTCAGCGGGGGCACAGGAATTTCTTCCCTTTGCTTCCGGCTCCTATGCAGGAGTAACAGGCGTACATCTGCAACCGGCTTCTATTGTGGACTCCAGGTATAAAGTGGATGTCGGAATATTTTCAACCAGTTTCGGTTTTTCAAATAATTATGCATCGATGGATACAAAGCCATTATTTAACTATGACGAGTTTGATAATCCCGACTTCGGAGACCTTTATATGAAATATAATAGTAACGGAAAACCCAAATCGGCCTTTGTTTCGCTGCGGCAGGATGTTCTTAGTTTTATGGTAAGTATTACCGAAAAAGATGCCATTGCGTTCACACCTTCTGTACGGGCCATGGTCAATCTGGACGGGGTTTCACAGGATCTGTTGGATCTGATTCAAAACAACTGGGACGTACCCTCCTTATTTAACCAGACGTTGACCAATGCCAAACTAAGTGTTCAGGCCAATGCGTGGGCTGAATACGGACTTTCATACGCGCGCGTGGTATATGATAATGAAGAACACTTTGTCAAGGCGGGCGTTACACTAAAACTTTTACAGGGATTAGGTTCCGGGTATTTATTTGCGAGAAATATTAATTATTCGATGAAAAATGAAGATACCATGTCGATTTTTAGTTCCGATGTAAATTATGGTATTACCGATAATCTTAAAGACGACGGCTATAAGATCAACTCAAAATTTACGGTGGGTATGGACTTCGGTGCGGTTTATGAATATCGTCCGAAATGGATGGATTACAAATATGATATGGATGGGAAAACCAATCTCTGGCGCCTCGATCAGGATAAATACCTTGTCAAGGTCGGAATTACGCTGTCGGATGTAGGCAGGGTGAGGTACGACAGAGGCCCCCTGACAAAGGACTTTCATGCGAATATTTCGGAAATGAATATCAGGGACATAGGGATTTATAGTTATTATGATTTTAATGACTTTATTGATTCCTCGTTTACTTATTATGATGTGACCGACAAATACACCATGAACCTTCCGATGAGCCTCAGCATACAGGCCGATGTGCGCGTTGTCAAAGGCTTTTATATAAATCTTGTTCCTTACCTGGCTTTGATGCAGGGTAAAAAAGACGAAAACAAAAACCATTATCTCAGTGCCATAAATCTTATTCCCCGCTATGATATTGCCTGGTTTGGCGCTTCGCTGCCGATGCAGTATAACAGCAATAACAAATTCAATGTAGGCATTGGATTACGTTTAGGGCCATTATGGGTAGGTTCGAACGATATTTTCTCTACATTGATTTCGGGAAAGGTAAACAGGTCGTCAGTTTGTGTTGCGCTTAAAGTGCCTATTCTCTATAGTGCGCCAAAAGACAGGGACAAAGATAACGTATCAGATAAAATGGATCAGTGTATAGATCTGCCCGGAACGTGGGAAAATAAGGGCTGTCCTGACCGCGATGGCGATGGCATTCTCGACAATAAAGACAAATGTCCTGATGTGCACGGCCTGCCGATGTACGATGGCTGTCCCGACCGTGATGCCGATGGTATCATTGATATGAATGACGATTGTCCGGATGATAAGGGCCTTGAAAAATATAAGGGTTGTCCCGATACCGACGGCGACGGAATCATTGATAAAGAAGACGATTGTCCTTTGACAGCCGGTATTCCTGCCTTTAAAGGTTGCCCCGACACCGACGGCGACGGCCTGTCCGACAAAGACGATAATTGTCCTACTGTCCCGGGAACTTTTGAAAACAAAGGTTGTCCGTTCATTGATTCGGATGGCGACGGTATAGCAGATAAGGACGATGAATGTCCGAGCATTCCCGGCGAAAAAGCCTTCAGCGGTTGTCCCGACACCGATGGTGACGGAATTTCCGATAAAAACGACCTGTGCCCAACCATAAAAGGAATCCCTGAAAACAAAGGCTGTCCGGAGATCAAGAAAGAAGAAGAAGAAGCCATACGCAAAGCATTTGACAACCTTGAGTTTGAAACCGGCAAGGCGATTATCCGCACCAGTTCTTATCCTTCGCTCAACGAGCTTGCGGAGGTACTAAAGAAACGTCCGGAATTTAAACTGCTCATATCGGGCCATACCGACGACGTGGGTAATGATGCAAGTAATATGACGCTTTCGAAAAACCGTACCTTGTCGGTTCGCGATTATCTTGCAGGAAAAGGCATTGACCCGGCAAGGTTTAAAACCGAATGGTTTGGCGAAACCAGGCCGCTGGTGCCAAATACCTCGCCCGAGAACCGCCAGAAAAACCGAAGGGTTGAAATGAACATATTCTTTTAGAAACAGCACGTATAAAAGGATCCCGGACTAATAATGATTGGTTCGGGATTTTTTTTTGGATCGGTGGCTTCGAGAGCCTCAGCCACCGTAAGGCTCAGCCACCGTAAGTCTCAGCCATCCATGAGAGATGGAATGTTAATTTTTAAAAAATTATTTAAAAACAAACTGTTTATATTGAAATATTATTTAGGTTTGTAAGACATTTTGAAGATGAAAACTATCGTATTAAAACCGGTTAATCATCGCGGGGCGGAACGGCTGCTGGTTCAGTTTCCGTACGACGATGAGCTTATAGCACTTTTAAAAAAAGTGAAGGGAGCCACGTTTAGCAGCACTTTTGAAAACTGGCACATAGCCAACAACAGAGATAATTTAAAAGAACTGTTCAGGCTATTCAAAGGCATAGCATTTCTTGACACAACGGCTATCTTTAGGAAGGAAGAAGATTCAAATTCGAAGTTTCAAGATACAAAATCCAAAGGACAGATTTCAGATACCGGATTATCAGATGCGGGAATTGCTTCAAGGTCTCATGGTTTGCAAGTAGATAGAACGATGACAGAAAAATCATCTGAACTTGTTTCTGAAATCAAAAATGAACATCAAAAAGCCAGAATTATCAAACTTGAAATAATTGATTACCGGAAGATTATACTCAGGTTTCCGTTCAGCAAAGAGCATATTGCAAAAATGAAAACCATTCCTTATTATTTTTGGGATAAAAACAAAAAACATTGGAGCTTCCCCTACTCACAAAACATCAAAGAAGAAATTGAGCATTATTTCAAAAATTTTAATTATCAAATAGAGACCAATTTTATCAATACAAAGGGGTTCAACAAAAAAGAACTTAAAAATTATGGAAACGAAAGAAAGTGTCCCTCTGAATACCTTGAAAAACTGAAACTGAAAAGATACAGCGACAACACCGTACGCACGTATACAGTTGCATTTTCTGATTTTATCAATTACTACAGCAAGAAAGAGTTGAACGAGATAACAGAGGACGATATCAAAAGTTACCTTCTGTACCTTTTTGAAAAAAGAAAAATTTCGGTTTCGTTTCAAAACCAAGTAATTAATGCTATCAAATTTTATTACGAAAAAGTATGCAACGGCAAAAAGTTGCCATACATCACCATTGAGAGACCTTTTAAGGAAAGAATATTACCTACGGTGCTTAGTGAAGAAGAAGTAAAACAAATAATTAACAGCGTGGCGAATCTAAAACATAAAGCCATACTATTGACTATTTATTCGGCAGGACTAAGGATCAGCGAGTTAACAAACCTAAAGATCGTTGATATCGATAGCGGCCGCAAGGCAATAATTATTAAAGGAGCCAAAGGAAAAAAAGACAGAAATAGCTTGTTATCGGAAAAATTATTATTAATTTTGAGAGAATATTTTAAGCAATACAAACCAAAGGTGTGGCTTTTTGAAGGGCAGCGGGGGGAGCAATATTCTGAGAGCAGCATACAGCATGTTTTCAGAAGAGCATGCACAGATGCAAAAATTATGAAGAAAGCTACTGTACATACGTTGAGACATAGTTTTGCAACCCATTTGCTGGAAAGAGGAACCGATTTAAGGTATATACAAGAGCTGTTGGGGCATAGTTCAAGTAAAACCACAGAAATATATACTCATATAACCCACAAAGGAATGGAACAGATTAAAAGTCCTCTGGATAATATGGACATAAAAACTTAAAAAATTGATTATTAATACTTTAATACAAATAAATGAGATTGCTGCCACAGTTTGCGAATTTTAATAAAAGGAACCCGGAAAATTATTATTAATTTGAGTAAGAACGGAAAGAAAATATGAAGCGAAATAGTAAAAATACAAAATGTAATTTATTGACATTAAACATGTTTAGAGGCAGAAAACGAGTTGCTGCCACAGTAAAACCATAGTAAATATTGCTGCAAATGCAGCAACACAATCGTTAGCAGCAATTAATAAAAACTGATTACTATGGACAATATTTACAAAATAGAAAAATTTATACAACCAAGCTTTT
>Ga0209099_1000520_pt1 | contig 45481 bp, 44 predicted proteins | sample AD_JPNHW2_MetaG_FD_184430 | JGI IMG/M metagenome (GOLD analysis project Ga0209099, IMG submission 184430) | Active sludge microbial communities of municipal wastewater-treating anaerobic digesters from Japan - AD_JPNHW2_MetaG (SPAdes) (version 2) | ecosystem: Engineered > Bioreactor > Anaerobic...
CATGCCTGTCGACGTCGGAGGCAGATACTCAGTCCTGACCGCTGTGGGGCTCTTACCATTCGCTGTGGCAGGGTTCGACATCCGCGCCATGCTGGAAGGCGCTGCCAGGCAGCGTTCTGCGGTAATTGAAACAGGGGTCGAGGACAACGATGCGCTCCGCTACGCGGCAGCTCGTCGACTGCTGAACGCAGAGGGCAGACAGGTCGAGCTTTTCGCAGACTTCGAGCCGTTCCTGCATACCCTTGGCGAGTGGTGGAAACAATTGTTCGGCGAGAGCGAGGGCAAAGAACACAGGGGCCTGTTCCCTGCCTCGGTGGACTACACGACAGACCTGCACTCTCTGGGACAGTTTGTTCAGGAAGGAACGCCGTGCCACTTCGAAACCGTTGTCGATGTACCGGCTCCTGTCGACTTTACCTTCTCATGCGACGCTTCCTCGCCTGACGGCCTTGCCTACCTGGACGGGCACACCGTGGGCGCAATGAACAGACAGGCCATGCTCGGAACCATCATGGCTCACCATGATGGCGGTGTCCCAGTGCTTCGGATATCCCTTCCAGACGTCACCGAACGTACGTTCGGGGCTGCGGTGTACTTCTTCGAGGCAGCCTGCGCAGTGAGCGGCTATATGCTGGGAATCAATCCTTTCGACCAGCCAGGGGTCGAGGCCTACAAGCACAACATGTTCGCGCTCTTGGGCAAGCCGGGAACAGAGACCGAAGGGGTGGCCTTGCGCACTCGCCTGGGAAAGCGGATCGACTGAAGTGACGCCTGCCCCCTGGGGCGCTACAGGAGAGCAGCACCTTCCACAAGGTCGGGACTGGAGTAGACCGGATGGCCCTGCAGGAGTTCCTGGGCAAGGAGCGCAGCACCAATAGCTCCAGCGTCGTTGCGGTACTGCGCCATGGCGAACTCGACGCCCTCGAACAGCAACGGCAGCGAGTACCGCCTGGCAACGCGTTGCATCTCGTCCATAATCAGGCCTGACTCGGTAACCCCGCCTCCGACCACGACCAGCTCGGGGTCGAGGACATTGATCATGGTCGCGGCCGCCCGCCCAAGGTATCCCGCTGCACGCTTGAATGCCCGCGCGGCAAGGGGATCACCATTGTGAGCAAACTCAGCAATGCGTCTCGCCGACGCAGCGTCCTCCGTGGTCATCGCGCTCTTCACCCCGCGGGCCAGCGCACCGTTCACATACCGGGCAATGCCGGTACCCGAGGAGATCGTTTCCAGACAGCCCGTACGGCCGCACCCGCACCGGAGGCCATTGTCAATCATGTGCATGTGCCCGAGCTCTCCGGCATAGCCGTGCTTGCCAACATACAGGTGCCCGTCCACAATCAGGGCGCCGCCAATGCCGGTCCCGACAGTAAACAGGACGACGTCACGCTTGCCCCGCGCGATTCCGGCGACCCACTCGGCAATGAGGGCGCAGTTGGCATCGTTCTCAAGAAATGTTGGAATCCCCGTTGCAGAACGCACGATCTTGGCCAGCGGCACGTCGCGCACCCCAGGCATGTTGGGAGGAAAGAGGAACATGCCTCGCTGCTGGTCGACCATACCTGCACACCCGATGCCGACGCCCTCGATCTGGCGCCCTTGCGCAGCCGCGTTCGCCTGAAGGTCCCGCACCCCCTTGAGAACCAGTTCGGAAAACTCTCCGCTCGACCTGGCTGTATAGGGCAGGACCTCCCGGTAGAGGACGCCACCAGCCCACAAGGCAAACGTAATCTTGGTACCCCCGACATCGACCCCTGCAACTGTGTGCGCGGCCATCCTCAGTACCTCCCCCGGTCACCTGCATGGCAATTTTTACAGAATGTTACTATTGCCTCATTCTACCGACCGGAGGCTGACTGTCAAGCGCCAGTGTTCGGTGCGGTGGAACGCCGACCCGCGCGGGAAGGCAGGAAGTCATACGGAGTCTCCAGAAAGTCATCGAGCACCACTGTCATCGCACCCAGCAGCGAACTGTTCACTGACAGTGAGGAGACAGTGACGGAGACCTCATCGGCCACACGGTAGAAGCATCGCTGAGCCATCACGCGCTTCATTGGTTCAAGGATGGGCGCGCCCAGCGCTGCTACCTGACCAGTGAAGATGATCCTCTGGGGTGCCAGTGTGTTGACGAGGTTCACCATGATGTATCCGACCAGTTCGCCCTTTTCCTTAAGAACCGCAAGAATACCGGCATCGCCCTGGCCTGCGAGGTCTTCGATTTCCGCGAACGACAGCTGGCGACCCGCTTGAGCCGAGCAGTCCTCGATGATGGCCCTCAGGCCCGCGTACAGTTCGAGACAGCCACGGTTGCCGCAGTCGCACCACTTGCCGTGTCGACGGTCCACCGACGTGTGGCCGATTTCACCGGAGACCCCGAAATTCCCGGTGTAGAGGTGCCCTCCGACGATGATGCCTGCCCCGATTCCGTAGCCAAGGTGAACCAGCACGAAGTCGGATGTGTCGCGACCCTGCCCGAAGAATTTCTCTGCCACTGCCTCGGCATTCGCGTCATTGGCGACAAAGGTCGGAAACCCAAAGCGGGACTGCAGCAGTTGACGCACCTGAAGGTTCCTGATAGAAGGAAAGTTGGGAACGCTGATGACAACGCCCGCCTCTGAATTGATCAGGCCAGGCGCCGAGAACCCCATCCCGATGATGCGGATACCCCTGTGTCTGTTCAGCAGCTCCTGCACTGATTCGAAAACCTTCTCGAACTCAGTCTTGATAGGGCCATGCGCATCGACGATGCGCTCGGTGTGGTCCAGGATGCCTCCTCCCAGGTCCATGAGCGCAACCCTGACATGTGCCCATGAGAAGTCAATGGCCACAATGTAGCGAGACCTCCCGTTGAATCGCAGCACAACCGGCTTCCGCCCAACACCGGAACTGGTTCCTGGCGACTCGGTCACGACCCCCTGTTCGACAAGAAAGGAAACAATGCGCGAAATCGTCGGGGCGGTAAGACCCGTCAGGCGAACCAGGTCTGCACGAGACAAATCGCTCGTCTCGTAGATGGTCCGCAGGATCGTGGACGTATTCTCGGATTTGATGCTTGTCTGATTCTTGCCGACCCGCCTTCCGCTCCTGTTCCTGGTCATGCGTGCCTCTCTCGTTTACGACGTTCGGCTTCACAACTCCCACAGATGCCAGTATAGAGTCCTCTTGTGATTCGCAAGGGACCAGAAGAGGCGACGTACCCATCCGCACAGGTCCACAAGCCTCTCCCGTGAATCGGTGCGCGGCTTGTAAACCATCTGAATCGCCATACAATCTAACCTGAATCTGTCCACGCGGTACACGATGAGGAGCAGCGCATGTCAAGCAGCATTGATGAAATCCGGACCAGTCTGACAGCCCAGTTGAAAGCAGCGCGCAACGTTCACGACATCCAGGACGTCCAGGTTGCATTTCTGGGCAAGAAAGGCCTGATTACTTCACTCCTCAGGCAGATTTCCACTGTCCCCGAAGCACAGCGGCGCGAATTCGGCGAAGAGGTCAACTTGCTCAAACAGTGGGCTGCCGGACAGGTTCAGGCCAGAATGGCAGAACTGGCGCAAGATACGACACGGCATGACCTGGACTTCTCGCTTCCGGGACGACGCCTGCCCCTCGGAAAGAAGCACATCCTTGCTCAGGTAGAGGAGGAAGTGGAGTCCGTCTTTCTCTCGATGGGGTTTGACATTGAGGAGGGCCCCGAGATTGAGGAGGAGTACTACAACTTCGAAGCGCTCAACATACCTGCAGACCACCCCGCGCGGGACATGCAGGACACCTTCTATCTTGCGCCGGGGATTCTTCTGCGCACGCACACCTCCCCCATTCAGGTGCGCACGATGAAACGAGAGCAGCCCCCGATACGCATGGTCGCCACGGGAAGGTGCTACAGGAGAGACGCCGTCGACGCAAGCCATTCGCCAGTGTTCACGCAGGTGGAAGGCCTTGTGGTGGACAAGGGCATCACGTTTGCCGACCTCAAGGGTGTTCTCCAGGAGTTCGTGACCGGCGTGTTCGGCTCGTCGGCCTCCGTCAGGCTCCTGCCCTCGTATTTTCCCTTTGTGGAACCCGGTGCAGAGACGGCGATTTCGTGCCCCATCTGCGGGGGACAAGGGTGCCCGACGTGCAAGAACTCAGGGTGGATTGAGATGGGAGGCTCCGGCATGGTACACCAGAACGTCCTGCGCGAAGTAGGCTACGACACCGATGTCTACCAGGGTTTTGCGTTTGGTTGGGGCATTGAGCGCATTGCCATGATCAAGTACGGCATCCGTGACATCCGGCTGTTCTACGAAAATGACCTCGATTTTCTGGGCCAGTTCTGAGGTGAAGGGTTGAAACTCAAACTGTCAGCCCTGCGTGGCGCAATCGATTTCCCGTATACGCTCGATGACCTTGTCCGGCGACTTGGCGATGTGGGTATAGAAGTCGAGAGCACATTCACGAGCATGGTTGGCTTCCAGGACGTGGTCGTGGCCAGAGTCGCAACCAGCACACCGCATCCGACGCATCACAGGTTGCAGGTTATCGAGCTCGACCTGGGGCCTCACGGTTCGACGACGGTCTGTACAGCTGCAACCAACGTCAACGCCGGTGACATTGTCCCCGTGGTACTGCCGGGAGGCAGCACTGCAGATGGAGCAGCGATCGAGCCGCGCACGTTTGGCGCCATTGAATCCAGGGGCATGCTGTGCTCGTGGAAGGAGCTGGGCCTGGATGCGGACCTGCTCACTTCCGAAGAGAAGGAAGGCATACTGCACCTGGAGCCGGGAGCTGTTCCCGGCATGTTGTTTGAGGAAGCCTGGCCTGTAGCGGACACAACCCTGGACATCAGCGTGACCCCTGACCGGGGGGACGCCCTGTCGGTGCTCGGCATTGCCCGGTGGATTGAAGTCCTGAAGGCACATGACGAGAACCGTGCGTTCGACACGAGCGACATCAAGTTGCCACTGCCCAGTGCGCTGCCACGAGCAAAGAACGATGGAGACCTTGTCGTCGATATAGACGACCATGCTCTTTGCTCATCCTACATCGGCATGCTTGTGCGCGACGTATCATCGGGAAGGTCAAGCTATGAGTTCAGGACCCAATTGTACCAGCTGTGCATCCGGCCAGTGAGCCGTGTCGTCGATATGACGAACCTTTGTCTGAAGCAGTATGGACAACCGACGCATTCCTTCGACTATGACACCATTGAGGACCATCACATCACGGTTCGTGCGTCGAGGGAGCATGAGACAATTGTTACCCTGGACGGCGTTCTGCGGCGCCTGGAACCGGGCACGCTGATCATTGCCGATGCCCGCAGACCAATCGCAGTCGCCGGCGTCATGGGTGGTCTGGATTCCAGCGTGACAGCACAGACAACCAATGTCGTATTTGAGATTGCCCACTTCGACCCAAGAGCAGTGGCCCGCTCCAGCAGGCATCTGGGGCTCAAGACAGACGCGGCGTACCTGTTCGAGCGCGGAACAGACCCATCGTCGACGCTCATGGCTGTCCCCTCCGTACTTTCAGCCCTGGTCCGCGAGCAATGTGTCGGCTGCTACGTCTCACGGGTTGCTTCCGCCGGCCTGCCGGCCCCGGCAAGAACTCCCGTCGCCCTTGACCTGCAACGCGTGAACGGCTATCTGGGAACGGACCTTGGCGCAGCGGAGATACAGAAGCTGCTGGCCCATGAGGGCATCCGGTCCGTGCAGAAGCAGAGCGGCCTGGTGGCAACGCCGCCATCCTTCCGCGGTGACCTGACGACGTGGCCCGAATTCGTTGAGGAAATCGTCCGCATGGAGGGGTACGACCAGTTTCCATCACACGTGCCCAGCCAGGTACTGCGGCGTGGCAGGCAGTCGGCGCTCAAGTTGCTTACAAAGAGAATCCGCGCTTCGCTCACCGGGCTCGGCCTGACAGAATCCCGGACCATATCGTTTGTCAGGCAAAGTACGATTGCCTCCCTCGGCCTGGCACCAGCCCCCGCACTTCTGAATCCTCTGTCGGGAGACTGGGATGCTCTGCGTCCCACGCTGGCCGTGGGACTTGCAGCGGCTGCCAGCCACAATCTGTCCCGCGGCAAGAGCGGCTTCGCCTCGTTCGAACTTGGCAAGACCTTCAGTATCACCGGCCGAACTTTTGGCGAGGATACCTCGCTTGGCGTACTTCTGGCAGGAAGGTGGCAGGAGAGCAACTGGACGACTCCGCCTCTGGATGCCGACGTCTTTGTCCTGAAGGGCCTTGTCGAGTCACTCCTCGATGACCTGCACGTCCCCTATACCTTGACGCCGTCAGGCAGCGCCCTGTTTGATGCCGGGGGCGGCGTGCTCATCACGTCAGGAGACGTCCCGCTGGGGTCGCTGGGCATCCTCGGGCAACGGGCACGAAGCACACTTGAAGTCGAGCAGACCATGTTCTATGCGGAACTCTCGGTCGAAGCCCTGCTCGCACGCATTCCCGCCCTTTCGTTCAGGGAATATTCAAGGTTTCCCGGCGTGCGTCGCGACATCTCCGTCCTCGTGGACCAGCAAGTGCCTGCAGGACAACTGCAGGACATCATCAGCGATAACGCAGGGCCTCTCTTGAAATCGGTTACCATTTTCGACTGTTTCCAAGGTGGCAGTCTGCCACCGGGAAAGAAAAGCGTCGGCTTCTCACTGGAATTCGTATCGCCTGACAGGACACTAACGAGTGACGAAGTCGACAGGCTCGTCGGCTCTGTCGAATCCGCCCTCGCAACACGCGCAGGAGGGACACTACGAAGAACCCGGATGTAGAGAGTGGGCAGGCAGTACGCGAGTACACGTATGGCAAAGTCGGGTTCGACCGCGTTCGAGACGACCTGGCAAGGCAGGCAGAGTCTGCACTGGGGGCCGAGGAGGCGCGGACACTGGCTCCGCTGGAAACGGTCGATGCTGTGAGGGCCGCACAGGTTGAGACCGATGAGGCGCAGTCGTACCTCGAGCGCTTCGGCGACCTGAGCCTTGCTGGTTTGCTGGACATCCGTCCCGAGCTGGACAAGGCAAAGGTGCGCCTGCAGTTGTCCGGGGAAGAAGCCTGGAAGGTGTGCACGGTTCTCAATGAGCTGACACACGTTCGCAAGGCCTTCGTCACCGTCAAGGACCTGTATCCTTCACTGTTCAGCATTTCTCAGGACGTGAAGTCCTTCGCGTCACTTGCCCAGGAGATCCAGCGGTGCGTGAACCAGGACGGCGAGGTGCTGGACGACGCGTCCATCAACATTGCCGCGATCCGACGCGAGAAAGTCGAACTCCAGAAGACCATCAACAAGGTGCTGCAGGACATTCTTTCCAGCGACACATACGCGCGTGCCGTTCAGGACCGTATCGTGACGATGCGCAACGACCGATATGTCATTCCGGTCAAGAGGGAATTCAAGGATACCATACAGTCGGTCGTTCACGACCAGTCGGACAGCGGAATGACACTGTTCGTTGAGCCTACAAGGGTCATTGACCTCAACAACAGGCTCCAGATCCTTCAATCCGACGAGAAGAAGGAGGTAGCACGCATTCTGCTGTACCTCACCGACCTTATCGCCAAGGCGGCGCCCGACATCGAACGCTCCCTCCAGGTTGCAGGCCATCTGGACTTCAGCCTCGCAAAGGGCCGCCTCGCGCGGGTGTGGCATGGCACGCTTCCCGTCCTGAATCCGAATATGGAGACGAACCTGCGCAACGTGCGCAATCCCTTTGTCGAAAACTGTGTTCCCATATCGTTCTCGATCGGCAAGGACTACTTTGTTGTGGTTATCACAGGGCCGAACACAGGCGGCAAGACCGTCGCCCTCAAGACGCTTGGGCTCACCGTTCTCATGAGCAAATGCGGATTGTTCATCCCGGCTTCCGAGGGATGCAGCGTCGGTCTGTATGACAACGTCTTCGTTGACATTGGTGACGAGCAGAGCATCGAGCAGAGTCTGTCAACATTCTCCGCTCACATGTCGAACATCGTGCGCATCCTCAATCAGGCCACGCGGTACTCGCTGGTTCTTCTGGACGAACTCGGTGTCGGCACAGACCCTGAGGAGGGTTCCGCCATCGCCACAGGCATCGTCGACTTTCTGTACCAGAAGCGCATTACGACAGTCATCACGACACACTACAGCAGCCTCAAACTGCTGGCCTACCGATACGAGCAGATACGCAATGCCTCGGTCGGGTTCGATGTTGAGACGCTGCAACCAACCTACGAGCTGCTGCTCGGTTCCCCCGGCGAAAGCCACGCCTTTACGATATGCAAGCGTCTGGGTCTGCCGGAGGGCATCCTCGCACTTGCTCACGACGAGCTCAGCAACGAACACAAGACAACGACTGAGGTCATGAGCCGTATTGTAACCGACTCTGAGGAAATCAGCCACACGAAGGACAGCCTCAACGAGAGCCAGCAGGAACTCGAGAAACTGCGCCAGGACTACGAGGACAAACTCAAGCGGCTAGAAACAAGTGAGAAGCAGGAACTGAAGGCAGCGCATGCCGAAGCCCAGCGTATCGTCGACGACGTGAGCAGGCGCATGGACGAGCTCATGAAACAGTACCAGGACAACCTCAAGACAGGACCTCAGGCAGCCAGGGAAGTCAAGCGGGAAGTCGAGGTTACGCGCGAAGAACTCATCCAGCAGGCCGAGCCGCTGGAAGAGAAGACCCCGTTCACGCCCGTCGAGGAGATACTGCCCGGAGACCTTGTCATCATTACGTCTATCAACAAGCAGGCCATCGTCATCGATGTCATGAAGGACAAGCGCAAGCTGGTCCTGCAGGCAGGTTCGATGCGCACAACCGTACCAGAGGCGCAGGTTCGCAAGCTCACCGAGGAAGAACTCAACTCATATCAGACCCGCGCCATGCAGTTCAGCGGCACGCGTGAACCCGCCCTGCCCTTTGTCCCCATGAAAATCGACCTGCATGGCAACCGAGTCGACGAGGCCCTCGAGAAACTGGACAAGTACATCGACGTAGCCTATCTCTCGGGTCTGTCGTTTGTCTACATCGTCCATGGCAAGGGTTCGGGCGTCCTGCGCAAGCAGATCCATGAATTCCTCAAGACGCTTCCGAGCATCGATCACTTCAGTTTCTCCAGTCCGGAAGAAGGCGGTGACGGTGTTACGATTGCCTATTTCAAGTAGAAAGGAATCAATTGAAAAACGAACAGGAACTGGTGTTTTTTGACCTTGAAACAACGGGACTGGACCACAGCACAGATCAGATCATCGAAATCGGGGCCGTCAAGGTCCGCGGCGGCAAGGAGGTTGGCCGCTTCGAGCAGTTCTGCCGGTTGAATGAGGGAGCTCACCTTTCGTCATTCATCTCCGCCCTGACCGGGATTACAGCGCTTGATCTTGAACCGGCCGGCTCTGTCGACCAGGTCGTCCATGACTTCATGCGGTTTGCGGGAACGAGCCCGCTCCTCGCCCATAATTCGACGTTTGACGAGGCTTTTCTCAGGAAGGCTCTGCATGGACAGCTGCAGAATGAAGTATTTGATACCCTTCAGCTGGCCCGCATCTTCTTTCCGGATTTGCAGAGCCACAGCCTGCTGGCCCTGATCGACTCGCTTGCCATCAAGAAGGAAGAGGCTCACAGGGCCCTGGGAGATAGTCTTTCGCTCTTCCGGTTCTACCGGAAACTCAAGGACAAGATCGCGCAGTCGCAGTTTCCTGACGCCGTGGTTCGGCGCATTGCATTCCTGTATCCGGCGGTCGTCCGACTGGGGCTTGTGGATACCATTGAGCAGACTGACACGATGAGTGGCGTGCCCGGACTGGAGAGCGTTCTTTTCCCGCTGGACAGCTCGCGATTGCCACATCCCAAGGTGCTCCGCAAGAATCTCGCCACCTGTGCACAACCGGCCGAGGCATCTCCCCTCGAGCAGGAAGGCAACATCCTCGTGCAGTATGACGCAGCGTCTCTGCAGCAACGGTACCTTTCCGCCATCGAGAAGAACCAGGCTCCGGCGGCCGTCCTCCTGAGGTCGCCAGCTGCGCTCGACACACTGCTTGTGGACGCCCCGCCGGACACGGCAGCCCCCACGTGGATTGCACAGGAGAGCCCTGACAACCTCATCTGTCTCGCATTGCTGGACCAGGCCACACGCAGCCCGACCATGCAGCGTGAGTTCGGCTTCGAGCTGGCGGCGCTGACCATCTACGAATGGGAAACGCGTTCAGTGTTCATCCCTGCGATGCCGCTCTTCCTCAAGAGGTCGGCGCTCATGTATGAGGTTGCGGGCACGTATTGTGAAGGTGGGAGCACCTGTCCGTTCGCTGCAGTCTGCCCACGGCCGCACCTGCTGGAGCTTGCCCGCTGTGCGCGCATTCACGTGACAGACCTGTCCGAGGCGCCCAGAGTACTGACAGAACTCGCCGGAACGCCGGACCTGCTGGTGACGTCTCCCGAAACTGAAAAACTCATGACCGACGTGCTGGAAGTACCCGAAACAGAAGTCCCGTCGAGCGTGCTTCGCATCATTGCGGGCATGGCGGGAGAACTTGGTCAGAGCCCCGCGCTGTTGTCCGTCGCCTCATCCGCTGGCCAGGCGGCTCAGCTGCTGCAACAACTGCAGGCAGTGCTGGGCAGACAGGAGGGCGAAATCGCACGAGGCCGTGTCACGGTCAGCGAAAGCCTGCTGTCAGCCAGCCAGTTCACCGACCTCAGGATGGCGGCGGAAACGCTCGCCGGGTCCATTGTGCAGGCTCGCAACGACCTGCCTCCAACCATCTACGCAACATGGCTTGCGCAGTCCAGGGAACTTGCTGCCATTCTCGCAACCGTGGACGACCCATCGTATGCAGTCTGGATGGAACGTCAGGGAAAAGACACGGCCATCGCGCGGGCGCGCACCCTCCTTGCTCCCCGGCTGCGTGCATACAGTCCCGACGCCAGATTCTATCTCGCGGGGACCAGCGTCTTTCCGGCAGACGACCGCACATTTCTCCCACAGCTGTTCGGACTCGATGGTCCTTCGGTGACCTGTCTCGACGAAACGCGACCAGCGCACCGCGCCAGGCGGACAGCAGCATTTGTCCCGCTGTATCTCCCCAAACCGAGTGAGTCGGGTTTCGAGAAGGAGAGCGCTCACCTTGTTGCGGAGACAATGCAACGTTTCCCCGGCAAGGCAATGGTCGCCTCCAACTCGCTCGAAACACTGCGCCGCATGCAGTCCTTTCTCGCCAGGGACCCCGGACTCGCCGAGTATGGTCTCCTGCTTCCCAAGAACGGCCACACCCGCGAGCAGCTCCTTGCAGACTTCGCAAGTCAGGACAAGTGCATCCTGCTGGTTCCCTTCGACTTCCTGAGCTTCGGTGACATCGTTGCGGCGCCGTTCCTGTTCGTCACGAAGCTGCAGTTTCCAAACTCGTTCCTTCCGACAGTGTCGCGGCTGAAGCAGTACCTCAAGGAACAAAGAGCCGACGTGTTCAGGCGCATGGACCTTCCATACGCGCTCACCCTTCTGCAGTACACGCTGCGCCAGATGGATGACCAGGTGCTGAAGTCGGTGTTCCTCCTGGACAGCAGGAGTTTCAGCGCAGCCTACGCCGACCGCATCCGGGCTGTCCTCCCGACGCCCGGGCTGTTTCTGCCGATGGAAACGCAGGAGAGCCTTCTTGAACACCTCGACCGCTGGACGCGGAAGGAGACCCTGTAGTCCCCGAGGGGTCCATCATTCTTCGGGCTCGGCGAATGCCTCGACTGTGTAGGTGAAGATGGCGAGTTCCGGCCGTCGCAGGCTGTCTGTGGGCAGCCCCGCCTTGTGACACAGCGCTTCAAGAAAATCCGATGCGTCTGGCAGCTCATCCCAGACCTGCGGAAGGAATGTCGCCTGCCGCATGCCCAGCTGAAGAATGACCCCTGGATGGCTTTCGGCCAGTTTGGCTTCGAGGTCAGGCCTTCCTGTGAAGCTCAGCTGCTCGGGGACTGAGAGCAGCGAAATCTCGATGCGCAGGTCCGCGAACTCGGTCTCATCAACCGGCTCAAAGCGGGGATCCTCAAACGCAGCGGCCCGGGCATTTGCTGCGACTGCTTCCACCAGCGGTGAAACAGGAAGAATCGTACCAATGCAGCCGCGGAGCTCGCCTCGTTCCGTGAGGGTCACGAAGACTCCCTGATTCTGCCAGAACTTGTCGTCCGGAAACTGCTCCCGCGTTGGCCTCAAGTCGCGACCATCCAGCAGCCTCAGGCGAATTGCCTCACGTGCCAGCGTGAGAAGTTCCCGCCGCTCTCTCTCATTCATTGCCATCGCGGCCTCCACGAAATGCTATCGAAGCGTACCCCACGACTGCGGACTTATCGCCCGCTGTGTCGCCCGAGTTCCTGTAGTCGACAAGTTCTGGTTTCCACCCAGACCGCTGCGCCAGCGCGAGCAACGTACGGATGGCCAGGAAGCCACAGGCGTCGTCGCCCTCCAGCAGGTCCCCGCGCCCATCCAGAATGTGCTGAATCGTCGTGTGGTCGTGTACTACAGCGTCGTCGTACGGCTCATAATGGCTCAAGTCGCTCGAGGCAACAACAAGCATGTTCTGCAACCCAAGGGCGAGAATGGCATCTGCCAGCTCGTCAGTGTCGACATCGCCGAGGACCAGCGGAAGAATGGTAAACGAACTGAAGCATACCTGAAGAAAAGGAAGCTGAACCTCAACGGCGTGCTCAAGCGCATGAGCCTGGCTCGAGACGAATACCGGCGGACTTGCCGCCAGGACCGAGGCAGCTGGTGAAATCCCCACGTCGCCCAGGGGAGTGCGAAACGTGTCGGCTTCCGGGAGCGCGGCGCCACGAAACCACACATGGTGGCTCGGAGCAAGGATGACAACGGTCGGGTTCCCTGGGGAATCCGAGCAACCAAGGCAGGCATATCCGGCTCCTGCAACCGGCCCCGAATAGATGTAGCCGGCATGGGGAACGACCAGCCCACGCACCCCGCCACTCGCTGGCCGGCCAGTCACACAAGGTTCAAGGTACTGATGCACGACTTCCCGCAGTTCGCGAGAATCGGCTGGATAGAACTGCCCAGCCACTACCGCATGCCGAATCATGAGTCCACCCCCTTGACACGCGTGCCACAATGAGGACATTTCAACCCGTTTCTGGCATCCACACTGTACCCGTGTCGCTCGACAATTGTTGTTCCGCAGGCGGGACACAGCGTATTGCCTGACGACTCCCTGTCCGCAACATTACCAGGATAGACGTGCAGCAGCCCCTCCTCATGACCCAGCTCGACGGCCCGCTCTATGGCAATAGCGGGCGTCACCGGACGGTCAGTCATGCGATAGGTTGGAAAGAACCGTGAAACGTGCCACGGCATGGCTCTGTCCAGCGATGCGATAAAGGAGGCTATCTGACGCAACTCGTGCTCGCTGTCATTGAGCCCCGGAATGACGAGGGTGGTAATCTCCTCCCAGGCGCCCGCGTCATGGATAGCAGCTATGGCATCCAGCACCGGCTGCAACCGTCCTCCGCACACCTTCCGGTAGAAGTCGTCAGAGAACGACTTGAGGTCGATGTTGTACGCATCGACAAGGGGCAGAGCCTCGTCCAGAAGGTCCCGGGAATAGAAGCCATTCGACACAAAGACGGTGCGAAGGCCGCTGCCGCGCGCCGCCTTCGCGATATCGAGGGCATATTCCGCCCATACGGCCGGCTCATTGTAGGTGCAGGCGATTGACGCTGCTCCCTGGCGTCGTGCGAGCCGGACGACGTCATCCGGCGCCATGTACGGAATATCCGACAGCATCCTGTCCACGTCCCGCTCCTGGGACAGCTCGTAGTTCTGGCAGAATGCACACTTAAAGTTGCAGCCAAAGGTCCCCAGCGACAGGGCAGTAGAACCCGGCAGGAAGTGATACAGGGGCTTCTTTTCGATAGGATCGAGAGCAACCGATGCCGGCAAGCCGTAGACGAGTGACTGAAGCGTCCCCCCGACGTTCCGCCGGACACCGCAGATGCCCTCCCTGCCTTCCGCGATGACGCAGCCATGAGCACATGCCAGGCACTTCACTGCCTTCTGCGCGGCGGTGGCACTCAATCGCGCCGCTTCCATAGGCCTTACCTCCTCTCTGAATATCCCTCCCCAACAACGCGGATGGCCAGTTCAAGAGCCTCCCGAGTCGCGCCTCGGCGCACCGCCTCGCGGTCGCCGGTGAGCCTCAGGGACACCACTGCCTCGGCCTGAGGCGTCGAACACGCTACAAAGACTGTCCCCACGGGAGTCCCCCTCGAGTCCGAGGCGGGGCCTGCAACGCCCGTCGTTGCGATGCCCACGTCCGCGCCAAGGCCCGCCCGGCAACCGCCCGCCATGGCCGTGGCAACCTCTGGGCTGACAGCGCCAAACTCATCCAGCGCATCTTCGCTGACGCCCAGGAGACGGATTTTCTGCTCATCCGTGTAGGTCACAACTCCTCCCACGTACGCCCGGGACGCTCCCGGAACAGCCGTGATGACGGCACCCACCATGCCTCCCGTCAGCGACTCTGCTGTAGCAAGGTGCCAGCTCCTCGCCTCGACAAGGTCCAGCAACTGCCGTGCCAGCCGTACCAGATGAGTCTCCTCCGCTCGCGTCATGTCTGTGCAAGGCGGCGCGCACGCGTTGCCACCTCGAATCGCACCCTGTCCAGATCAATCCCCGTCAGCTCTCTGTGCTCCATGACCCATGAACCCGCCACCATGACCGAGTCCGCCGCGCGACTGTTGGCAGACCATACCAGGTGCGACAACGTGTTGTTGTCGGGACAGAACGACTCGTCATCGAGGTTCCACAGAACCAGGTCTGCGGCTGCACCCTCATCCAGCACGCCAACCCCGTCGAACCCCAGCGCGGCGGCGCCGTGGCTCGTCGCCATTGCCAGCAACTCTGCGTTGCTGACGCCAGACGGGTCCATGCCAGAGCCCTTCATAAGCAGACCAAGGACCCGAACTTCCTCCAGCATGTCACAGTTGTCATTGCTGGCGGCTCCATCCGTCCCGACGCACAGATTGACGCCGCTGTCAAGCAGCAGCCGGTAGTCGGGAATGCCTGAGCCCAGCTTCAAATTGCTCTGTGCGTTCAGCGAGATGCTCGCTCCGGCGTCGTGGAGGATGGCCACGTCACGGGGTGTCATGTGGACGCAGTGTGCCGCAAGCAGACGGGGAGGAGCATCGAATATCCCCTGGTCAGCGTAGTAGGTAATCGGCGATGCGCCGTACTGTTCGGCAAACTGTTCCAGTTCGTGCTGTGTTTCGTGCAGATGAAACTGCACGACCACGCCGAGGTCTCTGGCGCGTTCAAAGTTCTCCCGGACGAAGGAGGGGGTCGTCGTGTAGGGAGCATGGGGTCCAAACCCGGCCTGTATTCTGCCGCCCTCCTTCCCGTTCCAGCGCAGGACAAAGTCCTCGCATGATCTCATCTTCTCCGCGTCGTCAGGCGAGGAGGAGGCGCCAATGCACAGGTTTGCGCGAACGCCCGCCTCGGTCACCGCACGAGCAACATCATCCTCATGGAAGTACATCTCGGCAAATGCCGTCGTCCCGGACATGATACCTTCGGCAAGAGCAAGCAGGGTGCCATAGTACACATCATCTCCGTTCATACGCGCCTCGCGAGGGAACATGTACCGGGTGAGCCACGCCTCCAGCGGCACCTCATCAGCCAGGCCGCGCAGCAGGGTCATCGCAAGGTGCCCGTGGGCATTGACCAGTCCTGGAGTCACCAGGAAGCGCGACGCGTCGATGACGGTCGCCCCATCCGGAACGTCGACATGTTCCGCAATACGCTTGATATATCCACCCTCCACGAGAATGTCGGTCGGGCGAGCTCCGTCCTCCATCCCACCCTTCCAATCCAAAACCTTGGCCGACTTGAGCACCTGGGTCATCGCACACTCCTTTTCGAACATGATACCAGAAACCAGCGACAAGAAAGCCCGCCCCTTGCGGGACGGGCCGATGCAACCTTCAGCGTTCCTTGAAAAGCCTATTCGCCCTTGGCGGGGATACCAAACGGGGTGGTATCCTCAAGCGGTTCCCCGGGTTCGGACAGCAGCCCGCGGATGTCCTTGGGAAGCCGGAAAATGCGCTCGTGGGTGATTCCGTCATAGAACCGGAGTCCACTGACATCCCCCACCCGCTCGGCAAGAATCCGGTCCACCGCCGCAGCGTCCAGTGCAAGCGGATCCGTCTTCTTCGACGCAAGGATGTAGGACCATGGCACATCATAAGCCCCCACATACGAGTACAACGAACGGGCTACCGGGAACACAGCCCGGATGCTGTCAAGGATCCTCTTGTGCACAGCAACGTTCGTTGGCTTCAGATACGATGCCGTCACACACAGTGTCCCATCGTCGTCGAGAACGCGAAAGGCCTGCTCATAGAACTGCTTCGTGAACAGCACGAGCGAGGGTCCTCCCTCGAACAGGTCCGTCAGGTCCTCGATGATCACGCTGTATGAATGGTCCTGCTGGCGTTCGATGTATCCTCGCGCGTCCTCAAAGTGAAGGCTGACCCTGGGGTCATGGAAAGCTCCCTGATGATACTCGGGAAGATACTGCTCGTACAGCTGATTGGCCTCTTCGTCGATGTCACACATGTCGATGTGCTCGACCGACTTGAACCGAAGCAATTCCCGCAGTGAAGCGCCTTCTCCTCCGCCGACCACCAGAATCCTGCGAGGGTCCGGATGGCAGACCATGGCCGGTTCATTCAGGCACTCGTGATAGATGTACTCGTCCTTGACAGAACTCTGACAGTCGCCATCCAGAATGAGCATCTTGCCATAATGCTCCGACTCGACAATTTCGACGGTCTGATACCTGGTCTTCCTTGTGGCGATGATACCGGTGAGCGCGTGGAGATGAATCTCCCCGGGCTCAAACGTGTCATGATACCACTGCCACGCCATCGCTCATTACCTCGGACTCGACGATCGTATGCCCGTACACTCCCGGGCGTCCCTCGATCTCCTGGCCACGAGCAATCTCTGTCTTGACGATTGTCGTTGCCCCAAACTTCTCAGCGGCGTACTCCATGGCCCGCCATGGATCAGTCTTTTCTCCACAGGTATAAACGTCTAGGGCAGCGTATCCGTACTCAGGCCATGTGTGAATGGACAGATGTGACTCGGAAATCACTACTACCCCACTAACCCCCTGAGGAGTAAAATGGTGAAACGCCAATTCCAGGATCTCTGCATTCGCCTGCAGAGCAGACTCGCGCAAGATCTCCTTTACTCTGTCCAGATCGTTGAGAACATCTGGATTACACCCGGAGACCTCGACTACCATGTGTCTACCTTCGGTGCGCATTTCGACCACCACCCCCTTTCAAAGATTAGTAAAGTAACAATGAACACATTACTTTAACGTGTAGCATGATAGCAGGAATCAGGCTGATTGCAACAAGAACGGCCGTCACCGTCCCCGGTCGGGAACCCGCCGGGGCGACTGCCGTTTGCAACGGAAGTGGCAGTGAAAAGGTCAATCCGAGGGTATGTCAGGCCTCTCGTCCAGCTCCGAGGGCACGTCCTCCGCGTCAAGCACCTCGTGAGCAGCGGCTGCATTGTCTTCGTCAACCAGCACATCAAATGAGCCGTATGGACCTTGATACACAGTGCCGTATCCGTCCTTTGACGAGCGCTTTGCCATGGCTGGAATCCCCGCAGAATTGAGAAGACCCACAATCATGTCCGCTTCCAGTTCATCTGCTGCCGTCGTGACAACAACCAGTCTTGTGTCCATGTCTGCAGTATACCAGGCTGCGGTGAATTGACCAGCACCAGCCGTACACCGCCTTCATCATTGCATTTTGACGGCCTGACCGTAGAATAGCTACCATACTGAAGCGGAGGTAACAATGGTCAGAGTTCGCTACGCACCCAGTCCAACGGGGCACATTCATGTCGGCAATGCTCGCACAGCCATCTTCAACTACCTGTTCGCCCGGCATGAAGGCGGCAACTTCATCATGCGCCTCGATGACACCGACCTGGAGCGTTCAACCGAAGAGAACATAGAATCAATGCTGGCAGACATCCGGTGGCTCGGACTTGACTGGGACGAGGGATTTTTGAAGGGTGGCGCATTCGGCCCCTACCGTGAAACCGAGCGGAAGCCTCTGTACGACCGCTATATTGCTCAGCTGCTGGACGAGGACAAGGCCTACCGCTGCTTCTGCACAAAAGACGAGCTCGAGGAAGAGCGTCACAAGGCGGAGGCAGAGCATCGCATCTACCGATACGGCGGCAAGTGTGCTCACCTGCCACCGGACGTCATTGCACAGAATCTGGCCGAGGGCAAGCCGTATGCCGTGCGCCTGCGTATTCCAGAGGAAGATGTCGTCATTCATGACCTGATTCGCGGCGAGGTGCATTTCAAAGCAGAGGAGTTCGACGACTTTGTCATTGCACGTCAGAACGGCATTCCCATCTACAACTTCGCGACCGTCATCGATGATGCTCTCATGCAAATCTCCCACGTCATACGTGCAGAGGAGCATTTGTCGAATACCCCCCGCCAGGTCTTCATCTACCGCGCCCTGGGATTCGACGTCCCCCAGTTCGCACACGTTTCGTTGATTCTTGCGCCAGACCACAGCAAACTGTCTAAACGGTTTGGTGCAGTTTCCGTCGGAGACTACCGCATGGAAGGCTATCTTCCTGAGGCACTGGTAAACTACCTCGTGCTGCTGGGATGGTCTCCAAAGGACGACCGTGAGTTCTTCACGATGGACGAGCTGGTGAAGGAGTTTACCCTCGAGGGTGTCAGCAAGTCAGGAGCAGTCTTTGACAAGAAGAAGCTCACCTGGATGAATCACATGTACCTCGGCCGGAAGCCTGCGCCGGATCTGCTCAAGATTCTTCGCGAGGACTTCGCCGACCAGTACGCGGATTCGTTCAATGGCGTCGACGAAAGCCTCATTCTCAACGCCATCGAGCTTACCAAGGGCAACGCACAGGTCATGCCCGACCTGTTCAGGCTCACGGCCAACATCGTCCACTCGGATGTCACAATTGCAGACGAAGCCTCGCGTGCGATTGCAGTGTCGCCCGAAGCGCAACTCGTTCTCAGTTACCTTGTTGAACACGCCGGACAGATTCCCTTCGGTCAGGACGAAGCGACGGTCAGCGCGTGGGTGGAGGATCTGCGCAACCACATCCCGCTAGCTCCGCGCAAGCTGTACGCTCCCATCCGTGTGGCACTCTTCGGTGCCAAGGATGGACCGGAAATCGTCAAGCTCTTCATGGCCCTCGACCCCGACGTCATCCGCACGAGGCTCAGACAGGCGCTTGCAGTGGCGAGCCAGTAGTCACGGGCCGGAGAGTCCTGACCGTTTTCGCCCGCGAACTGCTGTCACGTGTGCCGCTGTTCTCCTGAGGGAATGTCCGCAGGCTGCCTCCGCAGCAGCACGAAGAAGAAGGCCGCACCCGTGATGGTCGGGATGTAGTAGGTCCAAGCACGCCAGACCAGTGTCACGGCGGCCGTCTGTTCCTGTGCAAATGGCCCGAAGAACAGAGCGAACGCTCCGTCAATGATGCCAATGCCGCCCGGCGTCACCCCGACGCTGTTTGTGAACTGTACGCCAGCCTGAGTCAGCAGAAGCTGCCACGCCGGCGTATCGCTGATGCCAAGGACCCGGAAGGCTAGTGGCGCGTACATGAGCGACAGCACCTGCGACAGCAGGGAAAGCAGGAGTACCCGGACGACGAGGGCAGGCCCGGACTTCGCGAACAGACGGAATCCATCGTAGAAGTCATCGAGACCGGAAACGACCCGTTCGACAGCCGCAGGGCGAGTGCGAAGCGCTCTGCGCACGGCACGCTCCACCCCGGCGCGGAAGCGAACGGCGAGCACAGCCACGACAGTTACCAGGAACATCACAAGTGCCGTGCCCACGAGGGCGGAGCTGCGCCTGGTTGCCGTCACCAGTGACGGCGAGCCAAGAATCGCCAGTGAGAACAGGGCATTGACCACCAGATTGAGCAGGGCGTAGATGGAACCGATGGCAGCGGACCTTCCTGCGCCCAGTGCAAACTCACTCAGAAAGTAGACCTGCGTGGCGATACCGCCAACGTAGAGGGGCGTAATATTGGAGCCAAAGATGCTCGCAAGAAAGATCTCAAGCCCTCGCCAGAATGAAACGCCGCCCCCGCACACCCGAACGATCTCGCGAAAGCGCGAGGCGTCCACCAGCCATTTGACTCCCGTGAGCCCGACCAGTCCCGCCACGGCCGGCCAAACTAGCGAGTTCCAGGTGGCACGCACACCGGACACTCGAACAGTCAGGACGACGCCTGCCACCAGGGTCGGCACCAGAAACAACAGCGCATTTCTGATTCTCCGGCCAAGGGCTGGCAGTGGTTCATGTACACCAGCCATATCCTGTCGCGACTGCGTTTCTGTGAGAGCCTGATCCGGCTGGCCCTGGCCGGTCACACGGCCGGCTGGGCCCGTCCACCCAGCAGAGACTCCTGCAGCACAGACACGGCAATCTTCTTGTCCTGAGCTGTGGCATGCTGCAGGGCGCTAAAGAACATGCGCCCACACTCCGCGAACTGGTCGAGCAGGTCAGTACTCAGACCAAGATTGGCCATGACCCACTGTTCATCCCGCATCAGGGAAAACATGACCTCACCCAGCACTCCCAGCACGACATCCGAGGACAGTTCTCCAGTCAGCAGTCCCCTGACATCGAGGACACGGCCCACGTCGACACTGAACACTTCGGCGAACACAAGCACCAGTACTGTGGTGTAGAGGATGATCTGCAGAGGATTGCGTTCGCGCTCGAGGCGTCTCACCACGACGTTGATGGAACGGGCAATGCCGTACCGAGCGTACTGTTTGACTCTGTCGGTGACCCACTGCCTGATGGCTGTGCCGTCTTCACCCTGCGCATGCTCCTGTCTGTCACCTGCCAGCCTCGGGGCAGGCGCAAACAGAAGTCGCGCCCTTCCCCGGGTCGTGCGTACCTCATGCTCCATCTCAACCAGACCGGAATCATACAGTTTTCGAAGAATGTCATAGGCAGTCCACTTGCTGACCCCCATGTCTGCCGCAACATCCTCGTACGATACGGGACCACCCGCAGACGAGCACAACTGCTCCAGCGAAGCAATAAACTCCTTCTGACGGGCTGTAGCGCTGCCTTTCACAGAGAATTCTGCCGATGTACTCATGTCACCTCACCACCTCGAACAATAGGCCGCGTCTCATTTGCTGTGTGGTATGCAGATTGGCTACTTCTCAGCTGCGGGGTCCCTGTAGAATGCCCGCATGTCTCCGCCATGGCTTGCGATATTCTCGTCCTTACGCTGCTTGAACTCTCTGGCCTTCTGCGCAACCTGCGGAAAGTCCCGCTCAAACACAGGACGCGATACTTCCTCCCACTCCCGTGACAACCGGTCCAGATGCTCTCCGACTTGTCCGCTCATGTTCTCGACAGTGCCGTCGGTGCCCTTCACACCAGGCATCGCTGCTATCTTGCGGAAGTAGTCAGGATGGTCGATGAGCAGGCAGGGGCGCAGCAGATTGTCAGAATACGGCTGGGATTTCTGAATCTCCGAAAGGAACGGCAGCTGCAGAGCCTCCTTGAGCGACATGTCATTGATGTTGCCCTGCGAGAGATGGATGAACGCGCATGGCTCGACGTTGCCGTCCGCCGTGACATGAAAGTACCTGCGCGCGCCGGCGATGCACCCACCCGTGTACGGTCCGTCATTCCAGAAATCGGCGGGGAAGAGTGCCTTGCTCGCCCGAATGGCATGGATGCGCTCGTAGGACTGCAGGCGCTGCCCAGCACTCAGCATCAGGCTCGTGTCAGGCTCGCGGCCGACGGGTACATACTGGAAGTACCAGCCGATCTTCGCCCCCTTGTCGACCATATGGTCTACGAAGGCATCGCTCGTTACCTCGTCCAGGTTCGCGCTGGTTTCACAGACTGAGTAGCCATAGAGAAGCCCTGCAGACCGGCACCGGTCCATGGCCTGCATCACCCGGTCCCATGCTCCATCGCCGCGGCGAGCGTCCGTTTTCTCCCTGAAGCCTTCGACGCTGAAGCACGGCACGGCATTGCCACACGCACGCAGCTGCTCCACAAATTTCTCGGAAAACAGCGATCCGTTCGTGTAGAACATGAACGCTGTGTCCTTATGTTGCTGGAAGATGTCGATGAGGTGCGGATAGCACGTCGGCTCTCCGCCAGAAACGACCACGAAGTGAATTCCAAGACCCGCCGCCTCGGTCAGGACGCGGTCAAACGTCTCGAAAGACATTTCCTTGGCCTGCTGGTATGAACCGGCCCAGCAGCCAGTGCAATGATAGTTGCAACGTTCGGTCGGGTCTATCAGCATGAACCACGGAACGTTGAACCCTTCCTCCTCCGTGACAGACCGCTGTGTGCGTACCCCAAACCAGCTCGCGTCGATGACAAATGCCCCCGCGAGTGTCTTGAGTACTTCTGCGTCGGTATCCCGCAACAGATTGACAAGCAGTTGCTTACCAGGGCGATCACTGTTCACGAGCTCCTTCACACCGTGCAACTGATCCTTGAATACCGGCTGCAGTGGAAGTTTCTCAGCGACGCCTGCGACCCTGTCGACGAACCCCGAGAGATTGTGTTCCGGGTCCTTCTTCAATTCATCAATGGCCTTGTTGATCGCTGCCTGCGAAACTGTTCGTTCGACACTCTCTTTGATACCCATTGTGCACCTCCATCCGTACAAGCTACGGAACCCCCTGGTTACAGAATGCTGAACGCCGCGGAATCACCCCGCAGTTGCCACGATAATACCAGAGACACCAAAAAAATCAACATGAAAAACACAAGAAATTGTAAAGGCAGGGGTATCAGAGTTTATTTGCCTCGCTGATGAGAGTATCGATGAACTCCGCGGGAGCAACATTGCGGACAGGCTTCCCGCGTACAAAGAGGACGCCGGCATCGCGGCCGCAGGCAATACCTACGTCCGCCACCTTGCCCTCGCCGATGCCGTTGACCACGCATCCCATCAGTGCCACGGTCACTGGTTTTTGAATCTCCCCCAGGCGGCGTTCCAGTTCATTCACGAGGCCCAGCATGTCAGCAACTTCGCAGCGACCGCAGGTCGGACACGATACAATCCGGGCGCCGCGAACGCGCAGGTCGAGCTGCGTCAGGAGCGTCCATGCAGCGTCGACCTCCCATACGGGACTTCCGCTGATGGAGTACCGGATAGTATCGCCAATACCGTCCAGAAGAAGGGTGCCCATGCCCGCGCTGCTCTTGATGAGCGACTGGCGGAGAGGCCCTGCCTCGGTGACGCCCAGATGGAGCGGGTAGTCCGTTTTCGAAGCCACAATGCGCACAGCTTCCACCATTTCACGCACGTTGCTGCTCTTCACAGACACGACGATATCGTGAAAGTCAGCCTCCTCGAGAAGCGCGGCCTCATGCAGCGCCTCGTCGGCAAGTGCCGCCGCCCGTGCCGATGGCTCGAGGTTTGCATCCATGGATCCAAGGTTCGCCCCCACGCGGATAGGAATGCCCGCTGCCTTCGCCGCCGCAGCAACGTCGCGGACAGCGGCAGGGTCCCGGATGTTGGAGGGATTGAGCCGAATCTTGTTCACGCCAGCAGCAATCGACGCCAGAGCGAGACGCGGGTCAAAGTGAATGTCAGCGACAAGTGGAAGAGCCACCTCGGCGTGGATGGACTTCAACGCAGCTGCCGCAGTCAGGTCCTTGACTGCAAGGCGCACCATTTCACATCCGTGGCCCTCGAGGTCACGAATCTGGGCGACCGTTGCGGCAACATCCCGCGTGTCCGTCTTGGTCATGGTCTGCACGACCACAGGACCACCGCCGCCAATTGATACGGGTCCCGCATGCACGACACGCGATAGTCGACGCGCCATTGTCAGTGGACGAACCAGCCTGCTGCGTCCTTGATTGAAATGAGGACCATGATGGCAAGAAGGACCACCAGCCCGACGCTCTGGATGGCCCCCTGGCGCTCGGGCGGAATACGGCGCCGCGCAATCGCTTCGACAAGCAGGAACAGGACCCATCCTCCATCCAGTGCCGGAATCGGAAGCAGCTGTGTGAGTCCGATGGCCACGGAGATTATTCCGGTCAGCCACAGCAGGCTCATGAATCCACCCATGGCCGCCTCGCCGGTCATCCGCGCGATGCCGATGGGTCCGGTGAGCGACTGCACTCCCGCTCGGGTGAACAGCATGGGCAGAGCCTTGATGTAAGTGACCACATACTCGCCGGTAAACAGCAGCGCACGCCACACAGCCAGGAGAGGACTGTACCGTACAAAACCTGGACTGTAGCCGATAGCCACATAGCCAAGCTCTGCATCCATCTTCGGGGTAACAAGCACGTGCACCTGCGTGCCCTGCCGGTCGACAAGAATGTCCAACTGACGGTTCTCGCTGGCCCGGACCACCGATGAGATCTGGTCGAAGTCCTTCATGGGGACGCCATCGATCGAGAGGATATTGTCGCCCCCGCGGAGTCCCGCGGCCTCAGCGATGGAACCCGGCGTCACTTTGCCAACCTTTGTCGAGGCACGGGGGTCTCCGAGGGTCGCAAAAACGATGCTGAAAATGAGGAAGGCAAGCACGAGGTTTCCAAGCATTCCACCGACCATGGTGAACAGACGTGCCCACCATCCCTTGCGGTAGAAGCCGTCCGGAGCGTCATAGTCGGACTCCATGCCCTTGATCTTGACATATGCCAGGATGGGAAGCGCGTTGATCTTGAACACGGTTCCACCGCGTGTTCGGGACCAGATGGTTCTGCCGAATCCGAGACCAAACTCCTCTGTCTGGGTGTGCGAGGCACGCGCGGCAAGCATGTGCCCGCCTTCATGAAAGAGCGTGGCCAGCGTAAAACTGAAGGCAAAAGCAATGATTGTCACAACAATCTGCACGGATTCATGCTCCTTCCGGGTCGTCCGGACTTCCGGGATACTGCTCCCGGTACCACTCCTCTGCCAGACGCCGCCCGTCGTCAACAGCAGCGACGCGCGCCTCAACCGTTGGTGGCAGGCTCGCATCAGACGTTGCGTCAAGCACCGACCTCAGAACACTTACTATATCCCCGAACGTTCCGCGGGCAACCAGAAAGCGTGAAACCGCGACCTCGTCCGCACCCAGCAGAGCCAGCATGGCCCTCGGCGAGCGGCGCCCCGCTTCATCTCCCAGACGGAAAGCCTGAAACTTGGGATCAACAGGTGAGAAACTCAGGTTTCCAAGTTCGTCCGCGTGCAGACGCGCCACCTGTGTGCACTGGGGCCTGTCCGGTGCGGCAAGCGCGTAGGCAATGGCAACACGCATGTCGGGGTGGTACAGGATGGCGCGCGTCGTGCCGTCCTGAAACTCGACAAGCCCGTGGACAATGGACTGCGGATGCTGGACCGCCTGAATGCGCGAGCGGTCCACACCGAAGAGAACATGCGCCTCGGCGAGTTCAAGCGCCTTGTTGAACAGCGTGGCAGAGTCGATCGTCACCTTGGGGCCCATATGCCACGACGGGTGCTGAAGGGCCTGCGCTGCAGTCACGCTGTCCAGTTCGTCGGGGGCCAGTTCTCGCAGCGGGCCGCCCGAGGCTGTCAGAATGACCCGTTCGACAGTTTCCGGGTTCTCACCCGCCAGGCACTGCCAGATAGCTGACAATTCACTGTCTATGGGACGCAGCTGTGCTCGGAAAGGTACCAGCAGGTCGCCCAGCGTTATCAGCAGTTCCTTGCTGGCGATGGCCATTGGAAGGCCTGAGCGCAGCAGGTCATAGACCACTCCCGCCAGACTGACAGAAGCAGCTGCCACGACAGTCATGTCATACGAGACCGTGCCGAGCATCGACGGCAGCTCCTCGTCGGTCACCACCGGAACCTGCAGGCCCTTGCGCTCCAGGAGGACCTGAAGTCGTTCCCGTCCGCCCTGGTCGGACAGCCCAACAAAGCGAGGTCTGAATTCAGACACCTGGTCTGCCAGCAGCTCGGCGTTTCTGTGCGCTGTGAGTCCGACAACATGATACCTGCCGCATCCGCTTCGGACCACGTCAAGCGTCTGGGTCCCGATGGAGCCTGTCGATCCAAAGATAACCAATCCCTTGCTGCCCGTCATAATGCCCCGAACCTCCGATCTCTTGCGCGGAACTCACTGAGGACCGACGCGAGTGTGTCAGGCGTGAACTCTGGCCACAGCAGGTCCAGAAAGAACAGCTCCGAATATGCCATCTCCCACAGGAGAAAGTTGGATACCCGGCGTTCACCGCCTGTCCGAATGACAATGTCAGGCTCGGCGTCCGGCGCAAGCCACAGATACGAACTGAAGCGGTCTTCCGTCAGGTCGTGAGGAGACACAGTGCCAGCCGCGCAAGCTTCGGCAAACCTTCCAGCAGCCGCAACAATCTCGGCCCTGCCGCCATAGTTCAGAGCCACGTTGAGATGAAGACCGCTCCCCGAGGCTGTTTTCCCCTCGATACCATCGACCGCCGAGCGAACTGCGCCAGGCAGGGCGCCGCGGTCCCCGATGACGCGAACTTTGACGCCACGCTCTATCAGTTCCGGCAGCCACTTGGTGACTGTCGAAACAAAGAGCTGCATGATGAAGTCGACTTCTTCCTTGGGGCGCTTCCAGTTCTCCGTGGAGAATGCAAACACCGTCAAGGTGCTCACACCCAGGCCCGGCGCGGCAGCCACGACATCATGGACAACCTGTGCCCCCTGACGATGACCAGCAACGCGAGGAAGGCCATGCTGAACCGCCCATCTGCCGTTGCCATCCATGACGATGGCAACATGAAGCTTGCGTTCCCCTTCCACAACCGCTGTCGTCTCTATAGAGACAGGATCTCCTTCTCCTTGGCTTCGAATGCCTGGTTGATTTCGGCGATGTGCTTTTCCGTCAGCTTGTCGAGTTCGTCCTCAAGCCGGCGTTCCTCGTCCTCAGACAGCTCCTTGGCCTTTTCCTTTGCCTTGATATCGTCGCGCACTTCACGACGGATGGCACGGACTTCCTCGCGGAACTTCTCTGTCAGCTGGGAAATGCGGGCCACCATCTTCTTGCGCTCCTCCTCCGTAAGGTCGGGAAACACAAGCCGCACACGCTGGCCGTCGTTCGTGGGCGTGACGCCAATGTTCGCCTTGAGGATAGCGCGTTCGACTTCCTTCAGGAGATTCTTGTCCCACGGCTCTACCACCAGCACCTTTGCCTGCGGCGCGGAAATGGTGGCCACGTCCTTGAGGGGAGTCCTCTGCCCGTACGCCTCAACCACAACGCCATCGAGATACGCGGGGGTAATCCTGCCCGCCCGGATCTCGGCGTAGTCTTTCAGAAGGGCCTGATGAGCAGCCTGCATCCTTGCATCAATCGGTGTAAAGTACTTGTCCATCTACGCCTCCTTGATGAGAGTTCCAATGTCGCCTTGCATGGCTGCCCGGACAATGTTGCCGGGCCTGTTCATGTTGAACAGCAGAATCGGGAGGTGATTCTCCTGGCACAGGGAGATGGCCGTCGCATCCATGGCTTTGAGATGCCCTGCCAGGAACTGGTCATAGGTCAGTTGCTGGTACGGGGCGGCGGACTTGTCTGTCCTGGGATCGCCGGAATAGACTGCATCCACATTCGTCCCCTTCAACAGCACGTCGGCGCCCACTTCGACAGCTCGCAGGGCCGCCACTGTATCGGTCGTGAAATAAGGGAGTCCGGTCCCTCCCACGAAGATGACGATCCGGTCCCGGCGCAGATGTTCCAGCGCACGCTGCCGGATATATGGCTCGCAGATCTGGTCGAGCCGCAGGGCAGACATGGCCCGCGCCTCAAGCCCCAGCTGTTCGAAGGCCGACTGCAGGGCCAGGCCGTTCATCATGGTAGCCAGCATACCCATGTAGTCCGCCGTTGCCCGGTCCAGACCGGTGCCCTCGGCATTGGTGCCACGCCAGATATTGCCGCCCCCTATCACGAGTGCAGTCTGAACGCCCGCTGCCTGCAGCTGTGCTACCTCCCCCGCGATGTACTGAAGTACGGAGAAGTCAATACCAGAAGCGGCGTCGCCCTTCAGAGCCTCGCCACTCAGTTTCAGCAATACTCTTCTGTACGACGCCGCCATGGGTTTCACCCTTTCAGGAGCGTTATGAGCAGGACGGTGCGCCGGCAATGTTGAACCGCGCGAACCGTGCCACCACAATGTTCTCGCCGGTCTTGGCAATCACTCCCTTTATCAGTTCTTCAATCGTCTTTGTTTCGTCGCGGATGTAGGGCTGCTGCATGAGGCAGGTCTCTTTATAGTACGCAGCCAGCTTTCCCTCGATAATCTTGTCCCAGACCTGCTGAGGCTTCTTTTCCTGTTCCAGCTGTGCGCGATAGAGTTCCTTCTCGTGCTCGATCACATCCGCCGGAATGTCCTCAGGCCGCACATAGGACGGGTCCGACGCAGCCACCTGCATCGCAATCTCCTTGCCCAGGAGCTGAAAGTCCTCCGTGCGCGCAACAAAGTCCGTTTCGCAGTTGAGCTCCACGAGAACGCCAAGCTTGGCGCCGGCATGGATGTATGAGAAGACCATGCCGTCGGCAGCCTCGCGGCTTGCCTTCGAGACAGCCTTGGCCAGTCCCTTCTCACGAAGGACGTCAATAGCCTTGTCAATATCTCCGTCGCTGGCGACAAGAGCTTTCTTGCAGTCAAGAACGCCTGCTCCGGTTCGTTCCCGGAGAGTCTTGATCGTTTCCATGTCAATCTGTGCCATTACCTCACCTCATTTTCATCGTCGAGGCTGTCCTCAGCCTCCCCTGCCAGTTCCTCTTCCTTGCGGTTCTCATCGGCAAAATCAGCCATGCTGGCATGCTCCTCCGACGCCTCCGACTGCTGAACGCCCTCGCGTCCCTCGATGAGCGCATTGGCCATGAGCGAGGTGATGAGGCGCAGCGACCGGATTGCATCGTCGTTGGCAGGAATCTGGTAGTCAATCTCATCCGGATTGCAGTTTGTATCAACAATAGCAACGACAGGAATGCCCAGCGCATGCGCTTCCTGAATGGCGCTGTGCTCCTTGTGCGTGTCGATGACATAGATGGCCCGGGGCAGCACGTCCATTGTGCGGAGTCCGCCGAACAGCTTCTCAAGACGAGTCTTGGTCTTGAGTGTCTTCGTGCGCTCCTTGATGCCCATGGCCTCGATTGTTCCGTCCGCCTCTTCCCGGTCGATCTGCTTCAGCCGGTCGATGCTCTTGCGAACGGTAGCATAGTTCGTGAGAAGTCCGCCGACCCAGCGTTCGTTGACGTACCACGCACCGGCCCTTGTGGCCTCCTCGCGCACGATATCCTGCGCGGCCTTCTTCGTGCCGACAAAGATGACGTTCCCGCCGTCGTGCGACAACTTGGAAAGGAAGGCATACGCTTCATCGAGTTTGGCCACCGTCTGCTTGAGATCGAAGATGTGAATCCCGTTGCGCTGCGTAAAAATGTACTTCTTCATGCGCGGGTCCCACCTGCGGACCTGATGCCCGAAGTGAACGCCAGCTTCAAGTAGTGACTTCATTGTTACGACTGCCACAATAGTACCTCCTGTTGGTTTTTGGCCTCCGCCCGTTCCTCGTACAGGCAACCGCGCATAGCGGAACCGCCTCACATCCCGGGCGTGTGTAATAGTGCATGGCAATTGTACCAGAAAACGCTGCCTGTGGCAAGCGGACAGCTGTGATTGCGTTCCACTTCCGGCCGTTCCGGCGCGGAGTCCTCCCGCAGGCAGAACCAGTGTAAGCGTTGACAGATTGTATGATTGACTTCCATTTCATGACCTTTACAATGGACAGCGACACAGCACGTGTCCGCGGCGTAGCGGGCACGTAGGGCTGAGCCTGCAAGAGGAGGCATCATGGACGAGGTCTTGCGGAACCTGAACAAGGAAATGGGAGTCACAGGAAGTGCTATCGTCAGCAAAGATGGGCTGGTGATCGCCAGTGCCCTCGAGCAGGACGCGGAGTCCGTTGCCGGAATGGCAGCGAGTGTGTTTCAGAGTGCTGCGACGACCTCTACGATCATGGCCATCGGAACGGTAGGAATGATTACCCTCGAAAGTGACCAGGGCAAGGCATTCCTGGTAGACCTGCCCGACGCGTTTCTTGTGGTGCTCACCACGGCCGAGGTTAACCTGGGACGACTGCGTATTGAGATCCGCAAGGCAGCGGGTCAGCTCAAGACGCAGATGTAGGAAGGCAGCCGCCGTTTTCCGGTAGCCAGGCATGCGGGCGGCAGAGTATCAGTGCACGGAACAGAACTCAATGACAAGGAGGTAGCAATGGCAGACAGTTTCATGGACAAGCTCAAGAACGCCGCGGGTAAGGTTGCCGACGGAGCAAAAGACCTTGCAGCGAGCACCAAGCTGAAGATGGACATCAGCACCCTCGAGGGCAAGATCAAGGGGGCCAAGGAAGAGTTCGGCATAAACGTCTACGCAATGCTGGAGCAGGGTAAGACGATGGACGACATCACCGCCGCATTTACTGCCGTGCAGACAATTGTCAAAGGACTTGAGGAGCAGCTTGCTGCAAAGCAGGAAGAGCTCAAGAAGGTCGCTGAAGACTGACCTGCCGGCGACTGCAGGACTTGCTGGAACGGGCGTGCGCACGGTGCACGCCTTTTTTCTACCCGCAGGCCGTAGTACACTGTTGGCATGACGGAGCATGAACTGCAGTTTCTCGTGCGGGAACTGACCACCGCACAGGACTACGACGGCCAGATTGACGGGCGCCTGGAGTTTGCGGCACGAGAGGCAACGTTTGCTCCCCTGCCGGCCGACCTTCATCCAGACCTGACCTCTGACCTTGCGACCGTGGGGATTTCGCAGCTGTACACATTCCAGCGGGCAGTCTATGACCGGGTCGGCGAGGGCTACAACGTCACCGTGGTAAGCCCGACGGCGAGTGGCAAGAGCCTCGCCTTTCAACTGCCGGTGCTGGACTATCTGCTCAAGCACCCGGCAGCGACAGCACTGTTTCTCTATCCCACAAAGGCACTCATCGAAGACCAGCTGACCAAGGTGAGGGCATTGAACCACAGCTTCGGTCGCATCAACACGGCAGTCTACGACGGCGATACAAGTCAGGACGCCCGCTCGCAGCTGCGCAAGTTCGGCCGCCTTCTGCTGTCCAACCCTGATACGCTGCACTACAGCATGCTGCCCTACCATGAGAGCTGGTCCCGCTTCATGCGCGGGCTCGCCTTCGTCGTCGTGGACGAGGCACACTACTACCATGGCGTCCTCGGTTCCCACATGGCACTTCTGCTGCGACGTCTGCGGCGCATCGCGAACTTCTATGGCGCGCATCCGACGTTTATTGTCACATCGGCCACCATCGACGACCCCGGCCAGTTTGCGAGCGAGCTGACAGGCGAGTCTGTTCAGCAGGTGGATGCCAAGGGTGCACCGGAAGGGGAACGCACCCTGCTGCTGTTCAACCCCAAGCTTGTGGACAAGGAGAACAACATCCGCAAGAGCGTCATGAAGGAGACCTTGTGGCTGTTTCAGCGGGCAGTGCAGGAAGACGTTCGCACCATCGTCTTCACCAAGTCGCGCCAGCAGGCAGAGCTGCTCTACAAGTACGTCAGGGATGCCGGTGCCGGCAAGGGGCTGAGGCTTTCGGACCGGGTGGCGACATACCGGGCCGGATACCTGCCCACCGTGCGTCGGGACATCGAGCACAGGCTCTCCTCAGGTCAGCTCACAGGAGTGATTGCGACCAATGCCCTCGAACTGGGCGTCGACATTGGACATCTGGACGTCTCAATCACTGCCGGGTACCCTGGCTCGGTCACCAGCCTGTTTCAGCAGATGGGCCGCGCGGGCCGTGAGCGTGACCACGCGCTGTCCATTTTCGTCGCGTCCTCCAACCCGTTGGACCAGTACGTTGTTGAAACGCCCGCCTTCGTCTCGTCGGGGCACTTCGGGACACCGACCATCAACCCCGACAACGAGCACATCCTGAGGGGGCACTTGCGCTGTGCCGCCTATGAGCTGCCGCTCCGCTCCCACATCGACGATGAGTATTTCGGACCATCGTATGGCAGGCTGGTCAAGCAGCTCGAGGAACAGCAAAAGCTTCGGGAGCGGGGGAGCCTGCTGGTATCCACCGAAACCTATCCGGAGCGGTTTGTCAGCCTGAGGACGCTCTCAGACAAGCGCTACCACGTGGTGAACCAGAGTGACGGAACTGTCCTTGAGGAAGCGGACGCTTATAAAGTCATTGAGGAGTTCTATCCCGGCGCGGTGTTCCTCCACCAGGGCGATTCGTATCTGGTGAAAGACAATGACCACGAGCAGCAGGTGGTTCGCGCCGTGCCCACGACGCAGAACTACTACACGGACGCGCTCATCCGCAGCGACGTGGTTGTTCAGCAGGAGCAGCAGCACCATGATGTCAGCGACGTGGGCCTGTCGTTTGGCAAGGTTATCGTGTCGGAACAGACAGTCGGCTTCATCAAGAAGAGTTTCCACGTCGAAACGGAGATAGGGCGCGAGTACATCGATACTCCTGAGATCAGCTATGACACGATGGCCCTGTGGATGACGCTTCCCGACAGAATCCTGAACGTCCTCAAAGAGGCAGGCCGCGACGTGGCCGGAAGCCTCCACGCCACGGAGCATCTGCTCATCGCTCTCATGCCTGTCATCGTCCTGTGTGACCCGCGCGACCTTGGCGGCATATCAACCATTCTGCACAGGGATACCTTGAAACCCAGCATTTTTGTTTACGATGGACATATCGGTGGGGTTGGCCTGACCGAAATGGCGTACGGCCGATTCGGTGAGGTTCTGGAACTTGCGGCCGAGCGCGTCACGAACTGCCCGTGCAAAGACGGATGTCCAAGCTGCGTGTACTCGCCGCGCTGCGGCAACAACAACAAACCGATGGACAAGAACGGAGCCCGCATGCTGCTCGACATGCTGCTGGACACGTTTCATGAATCTGGAGGAGGTAACGCATGAGTCAGGAAGGAACTATCGCATTGCTGAAAGACGCATATCAACTTGAGGTAGAGGGTTGGCTGTTCTATCGGGGCCTGCTCGATTCCCTGCCGAAAGGAGAAGTGCGCGACGTGTTCGTGTATCTCGCGGAACAGGAACAGAAGCACCAGTCCTACATCGGCACTGAGATCTCACGGCTGCAGGAGGGCAAGAACCTGGACACCGCGGCACTGCAGGATATGAAAGAAACCGCCCACGACCAGATACTCGCCGACGCCGTGCGCAGTACGAAGGACCTGACCCAGCACGAGGCGTCAGCCATCCACACCGGCATGCTGCTTGAACGCAACTCTTGGGAGTTCTACCATGCTGCCGCGGAAAAGGCGGGAGAGCCGGACGAAGCCGCGATGTACCGCCAGCTGGAGGAGTGGGAGAAGCTCCACCTGCACCTGCTTGAGAACGCCTACGACCTGGTGAAGGAGCGCATCTGGGCAGAGAACCAGTTTGCGCCGTTCTAGAGATTTCCTCCCACACCTGGACCGAGGCAGCCGCCAGCCAGAATGTGCACATGAAGATGCTGGATGGTCTGGCCGCCGCGCGCCCCTGAGTTGATGATGATACGGTAGCCGTCCTGCAGCTGCAGCCTGCGCGCCACAAGCTGGACGACCTCCAGCAGGTGCAGCACCAAGTCTTTGTCCGTACCAGTCAAACTGTCGATGCGGTCGATGTGCTGCCGGGGAATCACCAGCAGGTGCACGGGCGCCTTGGGAAAACGGTCCCGGATGACGAAGACGGTGTCGTCCTCGTACACATACTCGGCCGGCGCCTCGTGGCGCCCGATGCGGCAGAAGAGACAGTCTTCGGAGCCGGCGGCCGCGGGCTTCATTCTACTGCCTCGCCGGTCAGGACCACGCGGTCGCCCTCGAAGTGGCAACCGTTCACCTGAACCTGCAGGAACCGGTCGCGCTCGATGAGCCGACCACCGGCGACGGATGCGTCCGTCCAGAGGTATGCGTCAGTGTACCCGCGCGCTGTCCCAGGACGTACGTCCTCGGTCACAATGCGGACAGTCCGCCCCACGAAATGCCCTCCGAATGCCAGCCCCGTGAGTTCAGCCGTCCGCAGCATCGTGTGCACGCGCTCAGCCTTGACCCGTGGAGATACGCTGTCGTCTTCGCGCGCCGCCGCGGTGAACGGTCGAGGCGAATACGGAAACACGTGCACCTTGGCAAACCCGACAGCCCGCACCATGTCCAGCGTTTCATCAAAGTCTTCGTCCGTCTCGCCCGGAAAGCCGGCGATGACATCGGTCGTGAAACTGAAAAGAGCGTCAACAGAGCGCAGCCGGTCGACACTCTCCATGAAGCCTGAAGCCGTGTAGGGACGCCGCATGCGCCCAAGGATGCGGTCGCTGCCGCTCTGCATTGGCAGATGCAACTGCCTGCACAGTGAGGAATGTCGAACAAACTGGCTGACAAGCAGCTCACTCACGGCATCGGGATTGAGCGAACTCAGCCGCACGCGCGTGGGAAGACCAGCCTCTTCAAGTGAGGTCAGCACGCAGTCCAGGAGCGGCGCCAGCTGGTCCGGCGCTTCACCGTACTTGCCCAACTCGGTCCCGGTGAGGATCACCTCCTTGACGCCTGCCCGCGCAAGACCAAGAATCTCCTCCGTGACCGTAGTCGCCTCTTTCGATACCAGGCGGGTTCCTCGCAAGAGAGGTACAATGCAGTACGTGCACATGTTGTCGCACCCTTCCTGAACGCGTACATCAACGCGGTTCCGGACGCTTGCCGACCGAAGCGTCTGCTCACGCCACAGTCCCGCATCCTTCGCGTCGCATCCTGACACTAGTCTGGCGACCTCGCCACGCTCCTGCATGCCAACCACCGTCACGCCCTCAGGAGCCTCGGTCCCCATCAGTTTGAGCAGTGCAGCGCCACAGCCGACGAGGTACACCCGGGCATCGGGGCGCTCCCTCCGCGCCCGCCGAACCAGCTGCAGGCTCTGGGCCTGCGCTTTGCTGGTGACGCTGCATGAGTTGACGATCACAGCGTCGGCCTCGGTCAGCGCGCGCGTGGTTTCCACCCCAAGCGCAGCCAGCTCCTGTGCATACAGTTCGGAATCGACTTCGTTGACCTTGCACCCGAGCGTCGCGATGAAGACCTTCATGAGAGCCCCTGCATCTCCCTGACGATCAGGAAGCCGGCGAACCCTGCCAGCTCGCTTCGCAGAACCCCGGTATTGAGGTGCGCGCGGTACACGCCCCTGGTGTCCAGTGTCTTTTCCTCGCCCTCTGAAAAACCACCCTCCGGACCCACGACCAGTCCGACACCCTCTGGCGACCCCAACCCTGCAGACCTGTGCAGACTCGACAGTGACCTGTCCCCGCGCGGGGACATGGCAACCAGCTGACCGGGCAGGTCCGAGCGCCCAAGCGCAGCAGCCAGACTATTCTCCAGGGATATCACGGGTACGATGCCGGTTTCTGACTGTTCTGCTGCTGCCTGCGCTACGTCCCTCAGTCTCCCCATGCGCCCCGCCACGTTCCACGGCTGACTGCGCTCGCCCGCGAACAGCACGATGCCACAGACACCGAGAGGGGTGACAAGCCGGATGACATCATCCAGAAGCGCGGGGCGAATGACTGCCTGCACAAGCACCATAGGTGTCGCTGCCAGTGGCGAAGGCCGCGCTGACCGCACCACAGCAGCCAGTCCCCCTCCGGGCAGCTCCTCGACGATGGTGTCGTACAGTTCGCCCTGGTGAAACAGCACCAGCGGCTCACCGCCGCGTACCCGCAAGGCTCCGGTCAGATGATGGCCTGCAGGCAGTTCCGCCAGAAGCACGCGGTCGCCGGCCGACAGGAATCGGCCGCTCTCAAAGGCCGGCATATGTCAGGCGTTGCCCGAAACGCGGCCCAGATAACCAGCAAAGCTCTCGAGTACGGTGATAGCCCTGATGTAGTTCATGCGAATCGGTCCCACGACGCCAAGGAGCCCCCGCTGGTTGTGGTCAAGCGAGTACGTAACAGACACAAGGCTGAAGTTCTTCAGCTCTTCGCGCGGGTTCTCATCGCCGATGAACAGGCTGATTTCGCCCCGATGGCTCAACGAATCCAGGTAGGGAGCGACGACTTCCTCGCGCTTGAGAAACGTGCTCAGCGAGGAGAAGGCTCCCACCTGGTCATCAGGCAGTTCACTGAGCATCTGCTCGATGCCGCGCACGAATATCTGCCGCTCTCCCTTGCGAAGTTCGGTCTCCATGAGCTCCGCAACGGAGTCTACCACGTCCCCGTACCGCAGAGCCAGGTCTTGCGGCAGGATGTTCCCATACCGCAGTTTACGGATGCCCTCTTCCAGTGTCTTGCCCCGCAGCTCCCTGCAAAAGATCGCATTGATGCCCGCAAGTTCCTCTTCCGAACTTCCCGCAGGCATCATCAGCTTGTATCCTTCCACGTTCTCCCGATCCGTAATCAGGACCAGCATCAGAGCAGTGTCGCTGAAGGGGACGAGGCTCACGTGGCGAAGGGTCACCGAATCCGACGCAGGAGACAGGACAAAGCTCACCTTCTTGGTTCTGCTGGATACCGCGCCGGCTACACTGTCAAGCAGCCGGGGCAGGCTCTCATACTGGAGAGGCAGGTCAATAGGTCCCGTAAACATGCGACGGTGCGTTGCCTCGACCAGAAATGCCGAGATGTACGCGTGATAGGCGAGAACGGTGGGCACGCGGCCTGCCGAAACGTGCGGCTGCTGCAGATACCCCATCTCGCCAAGCCCAGCCATCTCGTTGCGTACAGTCGCAGACGAAACCTCGGTTCCAAGCTGACCCGCCACATATCCGGAGCTCACGGGTTCTCCGTCGTCCATGTATTTCCGGACGACTATCTCCAGGATGCGCTTCTGTCGTTCAGTCAGTATCATCATTCTCACCTCCTTTATTCTACCGTAACATCGGACCGTGACAAGCAGGAAGCGGGCAGCCGCAGTGCTCGCAGCTACCCGCTTCCCACACAATTGTGAAAACGCCCTAGTTCTTGGCCAGCAGGGCGTCTATCTTCGTTGTAATAGTGCGCTTTGGAACGGCACCGATGACCTGGTCCACAATGACGCCATTCTTGAACAGTGCCAGCGTGGGAATGCTCATCACTCGGTACCGCGCGGCAATCTCCTGGTTGTCGTCGACGTTCAGGCGGGCGACCTTGATCTTCCCCGCGTATTCATTCGCAATCTCGGTGACGACGGGCGCAATCATCCTGCAGGGCCCGCACCAGCTGGCCCAGAAGTCCACGAGCACCGGAAGCTGGGACGACAGAACCTCGTCCTGAAAATTCGCCGTCGTTGCAGTGATCTCATTCTCTTCCATGAATCCTCCTCATATGGTTGAAGTACGTCTTCCAACACGCATACTACTTGAGCCCGCTGTACCTGACGAGCAGCTTTTCGAGCCGGCCCAGTTCCTTCTCCGCTTCCGCCTTTTCGCCCATGCTGCACCCGACTTCATTCATGAGAACATCGGTGCCGATGCGGCCAATGGCAGCATGAGCCGCCACCAGCTGTGCCAAAACCTCGTCGCACGGCCGGCCTTCCTCGACCATCTTCTGGATGCCGCGCAACTGTCCTTCGACACGTCGAAGGCTATGCAGTACCTCTGTCTTCATTGTCATATACCCTGGTGGGTATACTACCGTATTGCTTGCCCATGTCAAGAATGAACATATCATAGTCTCGTCGACAACGGAGGTGCCAATGAAGCGAAAACTGATTAACCTGCTGATCCTCATCGTGGTGTTTGTCATCTTTGCGCTGGTTGTGGGCCAGTTCCGTGACCAGACCGTCGAACTGACACTGCCGTTCTTTGTAACCAGCAAGGTGTCAGTTGAGGGCGTAGCCTACGTTTCCTTCTTTACCGGCCTCCTGCTGGCGGCAGGAATTGCTGTGAGCCGCGAGCGTGCGCTGCGCCGGAACCACCGGAAGTCAGTTGAGAAGGCACAGGCCGACGCACAGAAGGCGCAAGAGTCCTCCACGCCGGCAAGCGGTCCTGGCGGCCCGAATCAGAACGCTGGATGAAACCGCGTACCACGGCCCAGTTGAGCCGTGCGGCACTCATAGCAGCCCTGTACATGGTCCTCACGCTTGTGCCCCCGTTCAATGCGCTCAGCTTCGGAGCAGTGCAGTTTCGCCTTGGCGAGGCTCTGGTTCTGCTGCCGTTCCTTCTCGATGAGGCGGTGCCAGGCGTCGTGGCAGGTTGCCTGGTAGCCAACTTCTTCTCTCCCTTCGGTCTTGCCGACGTCGTCATCGGGACAGGTGTCACTCTCGCAGCAGCACTGCTTACCAGGAGCCTGCGCCGCACCCGGCGGGCCTGGCTTGCCGCCATGCCACCCATCGTCCTCAACGCTGCAGTCGTTCCCCTGTATGTATCGACGCTGACGCTCCCTGCGGCCACCGCCGACCCCCGTGCGACCGGCATCGGGCAGGTTCTCGAGTATATCTGGTCACACCTGTCCTGGAGCGTCTACATTCCTGTTGCTGCAACCATTCTCGCCGGAGAGTCTGCAGTCGTGCTCCTGCTGGGACTTCCGTTGCTTGGACTGGTGCGCAGATATGTTGGCCCATCACGGGAGGTACCATGACGTACACTGTTGCACTCGCGCAAATCAATCCCCTCTGCGGTGACATCGCCGCCAACGTAGCCATCCACAGGACTTGCATCGAGCAGGCCCTCGACGCACATGCCGACCTCATCGTATTCCCGGAGCTGTCCCTCACCGGGTATGCTCTCAGGGACCAGACATTCGCTGTCATGCGACGCCCGGGAGCAGCAGAGTTTGCTCCGCTCATCGAGTGTTCGCGCAATGTCGCCATCTGCGCGGGCTTCGTCGAGGAAGGTGAGGACGGGATTCCCTACAACAGCGCGTTCTTCGCGGACGGCGGCGCTCTTGTCCACGTTCATCGCAAGATGTATCCGCCGACGCATGGCATGTTCGAGGAGCTGCGGTTCTTCGGACGCGGCAGAAATCTGTCGGTGTTTGACACGCGGTTCGGGCGCACGGGTATTGTGATCTGTCGCGACCTGTTCCACATGTTCGAGGTTTCCACGATGGCCGCGCTTGGCGTGCAGCTCCTCCTGGCGCCCAGCGCCATGCCGGCTCGCGGATTTCAGGGCGACGAGCTCTCCATCGAGCACACGGTCCAGCTGGCCGTCGGGTCGGCAAGTACGCTGCTGGGCATGTACGTCGCCTATGTGAACCGTGTCGGCTTCGACGATGGCCTCGGCTTCTATGGCGGGTCGATGCTCAGTGACCCGGACCTTGGCGTCATTGCGTCTGCGCCACGGTTTGAGACTGCTCAGGTGCTGGGAACCGTTGACAGGACGCACGTCGCGCGCCATGCGTATCAGTTTCCCATCCACCGCGAGGAGGACCTGACAATCGTCCGCCATGCGCTGGACGAAAGGAGGACCCAGTGACGTCCGTTGTCCCTGTGCTCAACGATTCCATGGTTGCAGAGTACCTGGAGCGGTTTATTGCTGAGGAGCTCCGCTCCAGTGGTTTCACGGAGGCCAGCATCGCCGTGTCCGGCGGACTGGACTCAGCTGTCGTGCTGAAGCTCGCGTGCGACGCCCTGGGGGCCGCGCACGTGCACCCTGTGTTCCTTCCCTACAAGGCATCCTCGGAAGAAAGCCGCAGGGACGCCCGCGCCATCGTTTCCCTGTGCGGTCTGCCATGGACCGAACTGGACATCACAGCGATGGCCGATGCCTATGTCGCCCTTGAACCTGGCATCGACCGGCTGCGAACCGGCAACCTGCTTGCCCGGCTCCGCATGGCGGTCATCTTCGACCAGTCCAAGAAAGAGCGCTCCCTGGTCATTGGCACCAGCAACAAGAGTGAACTGCTCGTTGGCTATTCGACCTGGTATGGCGACATGGCCTGTGCCATGATGCCGATCGGTGACCTCTACAAGACACAGGTGCGGTCCCTGGCCACCTTCCTGGGCATACCGCGCCAGATTGTCGAGAAGCCTCCCTCGGCCGACCTGTGGACCGGACAGACCGACGAGGGAGAGATTGGCGTCACCTACGACACGCTGGACCAGGTCCTGTTTCTCCTCATCGACCAGAGGCTGTCTCCAGAGGAGGTTGCACAGCAGGGCTTTGAAGTCGGGCTCGTCCAGACGGTAGAGCGCAAGATTGTCGGCTCGCAGTTCAAGCGCGTCCTTCCACCCATCGCCAAAGTATCCCAGCGAACGGTAGCCACCGATTTCCTCTATCCGCGCGACTGGCACGCCTGACCCGCAGTCAATGCATATCGCCCCCGGCGCACGCGCCGGGGGCGATATGCTTCCACACTCAGAGCCTGCTCTCTAGTAGAACGTCTTGGCCTGCAGAACGACGTCGGCAGGAATGACATGAGGCTGGCTTGTCGCTTCCTTGAGTTCTGTAAAGGTAATGCGCTGACCCACCTCGCCGACAAGAATGCCGGTCTTGCCCTCGCGAACGGCGTTCACCGCCGCAAGGCCCAGACGCGTCGCAAGCAGGCGGTCGGAGACCGTGGGCGAACCGCCACGTTGAAGGTACCCGAGTACCGTGACGCGCATCGAGAGGTTGGTCATCTGACCGAGTGCCTCGGCAAGACCATACCCCGCAACTGGCCTGCCGGAAACCACTGCCTCATGTGGCGCGACCGGATAGCCTTCGGCAACGACGACGATGGAAAAGTCCTTGCCCTCTTCCTTGCGCTGCCGGAGATGCGTGGCAAGGGTCTCTATGGGCACGGGCTGTTCCGGAATCGCGATGAAGTCCGCCCCGCCGGCCAGTCCGCCATACAGGGCAAGCCACCCCGTTTCACGACCCATCACCTCGACAATCATGACACGGTGGTGCGAGGAGGCAGTCGTATGCAGCTTGTCCAGCGCGTCGCTGATGGTCGTGATGGCGCTGTCGAATCCGATGCTGAAGTCTGTGCCGTAGATGTCATTGTCGATTGTGTTCGGCACGACGACGCACGGTATGCCATTGGCATGAAACAGCGCGCCAACCGCCACGGCGCTGCGGTCGCCGATAATGACGCTCGTCGTGATGTTGTTCGTTTCAAGAGCGTCTTTCACCTTGCCAAGGTTCTGCTGGACAAAGTCGACCGACGCCCGGGAACATCCAAGGATGCTGCCTCCGAGCGGCAGAATCCCTGAAACGGTCTTCTTGTTCATGATCTCGACGTCTCCGCGGGCGAGGCCCTCGAAGCCATCCCGTACCATCAGCACGTCATAACCGAGCTCGAACGAACGCCTTGCCACCGAACGGATGGCTGCGTTCATTCCAGGCGCATCCGCTCCCGCCGTCATGATTGCGACACGTCTCATGCGTCTTCCTCCTCTTGTCTCGATGCTGCCAGGCTGCCCCCAAACCTGTCCAGCTCACTTCGAGACTAAGTATAGGGGGGCGTCTCGCAAAAGCAATGCAACGGCAGGTCCGAGGAAGTCTTCTTTGCCAAACGGCACGTTCGGCATAGAATTGACCCGGTGATACGATGAAGAAAAGGTCGCGGTCGCAGCGCGTCAGCGGCTGGCTGGTGCGCAACTGGCGCTGGCTGACGGTTGTCATACTGGTCGTTGTCGGAGTCGCGGCGGCCACTGTCTGGACTGTCCGAGGAAGTCGTTCCTCCCTGCACGTAGCTGGTCAGTTCAAGACGAACGAGTACCCGGTGGCAGTGACCGGGACGGCCGACGAGGGCTACGCCCTGACGGCGGACGGCCAGGCGTTCACGCTGACGGGATGGACACAGCAGAGCGAGGGCGTGGAACTGGCGGACAACGCGACCTCCATGGTGCTCAGCACCTCCGGCCGATACCTGCTTGTGCTGGGAGACCGCGTGACCCTCCTTGACAATGCGCTGCAGCAGAAGTGGTCACGCAAGACTACTGCCCCGAGTGTCGTTGAGCGCGGCATATTCACCACCCGAGGGCAGGTGACCGTCGTCTACTCGTTCCTCGCCGATCAGTCACGCCAATGCGTCACCTATGACATCGCGGGAAAGTACCTGACCGGGTACAAGGTTCCCGACTTCGGCCGGGACGCCCAGATAGACCTGGCGCCGACAGGTACCCTGGTTATCACACTGGCCGGAGGGGACCTCTACACAGTATCGCCCGAAGGGAAGGTCATCGCCAGGTTCACGGTGCCCAACCCCGAGGTCAGGCTGGCTGGCCTGGTGTCCGCCGTTGACGCGACGGGGACACGGATTCTGGCGGGTTACAGCAGAGCCGTTTCCGGGGCAGCAGAGACGCTGCCACGGTATCTGTTCGACCAGACGGGCAAGCAGGTCGCCGAGTTCACGGTCGCGGCCGAAAATCCGGCCGTGCGCGCGGTCGGCAATTCGTTCCTGTTGTTCGGGCGCTCAGCGCAGCTCGTGGACAACAGCGGGAAGCTGCTGTGGTCGGCTTCCAAGCTCAACTTCGGCGTCATTGATGCCGCGTCGGCGGGCGGCGTCTGTTCGCTGCTGTTCCAGGAGGAGACCACGTCTCAGACAGCTGTCTACTATCTTGGTGTTTATGACAGCTCCACAGGAACACTCCTGCACCAGTGGAGTACCGCCGAATCAGAAGCCCCTCGGCTGTTCCAGCTGCCTGGGGATCGGTCGGTTCTGGCGCTGGGAACCGGCTTCCTCGTATTGGAACCATAAGGTGACCCAGATGGACAGAACGGCAGCACAGCAGCGTATCCAGCAGCTCAAGGCAGACATCGAGCGCTACACCTACGAGTACTACGTCCTGGACAGTCCCACCGTATCGGACGCTGTCTTCGACAGTCTGATGCAGGAACTCAGGAACCTGGAAACGGAGTTTCCCGACCTGGTGACCCCCGACAGTCCCACGCAGCGTGTGGGCGGCGCTCCGCTCGCCGGTTTCAAGACAGTTCGGCACCGTGTGCCGATGCTCAGTCTGAGCAACATGTTCACGCCGGAGGACATTGCGGCATTCGACAGCCGCGTGCGCCGTGCGCTGGGAAGGACTGAACCGGTCGAGTACCTGACCGAGGTCAAGATGGACGGACTGGCAGTATCGCTGCGCTATGAGGACGGCCTCTTTGTGCAGGGCTCGACCCGCGGTGATGGCGAGACAGGCGAGGATGTCACGGCCAACATTCGCACGGTGCGCTCGATTCCCATGAATCTCAAGAGCTTCGGCCCGCGTGTTCCCCGTCTGGTGGAAATCCGAGGGGAGATGGTCATGTTCAAGCGCGACTTCGAGGCGCTGAACGCTGCCCGGGCTGCATCGGGCGAGCCACTCTTTGCAAACCCTCGCAATGCCGCTGCGGGAAGCCTGCGCCAGCTTGACCCCAGGGTGACTGCGACGCGCCCGCTCCATATGGTTGCCTACGCACTTGGCGAGACGTCGGACGACCTCTCAGTCTCGACACAGAAGGAACTGCTGGACTGGATATCAAGCGTGGGTTTCAGGGTTTCACCCTTCATCCGCCTGGTCCGCACGCCGGACGAAATGTGGGCGGCCACGCAGGAAATTGCAGAAGCCCGCCGCTCACTGCCCTTCGCCGCAGACGGCGTCGTATTCAAGGTCAATGACATTGCACTGCAGCGGATGCTTGGCCAGACGGCCAAGGAACCACGGTGGGCATCTGCCTGGAAGTTCCCACCCGAGGAAAAAGAGACCCGTCTTGAGGACATCATCGTGTCCATCGGGCGTACCGGGGTCGCCACCCCCGTCGCCGTCCTGACCCCCGTGGAGGTGGACGGCTCGGTCGTGTCTCGCGCAACCCTGCACAACGAAGACGAGGTCAAACGCCTCGGTATCCTTGTGGGCGACACGGTCCTGGTTCACAAGGCCGGCTCGGTCATTCCGGAAATCCTGGGCCCCGTGGTCGCCAGACGTACCGGCGCCGAACGTCCCTTTGCCATGCCCGCGACCTGCCCGGTCTGTGGCTCGAGGCTGGTCCGCATTGAAGGCGAGGCCGCCACACGGTGTGTCAACGCCTCGTGTGGAGCGCAGGTGCGCGAGCGTCTGCTGCACTGGTGCTCCAAGGACGCAATGGATATCCAGGGCTTTGGCGAGGCAGTCATCGACCAGCTGGTCAGCAGGGAACTGGCACGCGATGCGGCAGACCTCTACAGCCTCTCGGAAGAACAGTTGACCACGCTCGACCACGTAGGGCCTCTCGTGGCGCGCAAGCTGCTTGCCCACCTGGAAGAAAGCAAGCAGCGCGACTTCGCCCGTGTCCTGTTTGCCCTGGGCATACCCCAGGTCGGTCAGGTCGCTGCGCGGGACCTGGCAGCAGCCTTCAGCTCGATGGACCAGTTGGCAGCCGCATCCCCGGATGACCTCATGCAGGTGTATGGCATTGGTGAGAAGACTGCGGAGAACATCGCTGCCTTCTTTGAGGAAGAACACAACCGGCAGCTCATTGCCCGTCTGAAGAGGGCGGGCGTCCGCATGGAACGCGCGGGCACGTCTGCGGCGGCAGGGCCGCTGCACGGCAAGGTGATTGTATTCACAGGAGAACTGGCATCGATGCCGCGGAGTGCCGCGGAAGACCTGGTGCGCTCACTGGGCGGGGAAACCTCGGACACGCTGTCACGCAAGGTAACCACGCTGGTCGTCGGCAAAGCGCCGGGAAGCAAGCTGGCCAAAGCGCAGGCGCTGGGCACCGAAATCCTTACCGAGGAACAGTTCCTCGCGCTGGTGGAGCACAAAGCCTGACGACAACTCACGGGAGGAATCATGGCAACCATCATTGACAGGCAGACGCTGGAGCATGTCGCGTCGCTCGCACGCCTCGAAGTAACCGACGATCAGGAAGCCGGCCTGCTGAACGACCTTGAGCATATCCTTGCATACGTCGCTCACCTGGGCTCCGTTGATACCAGTGCTGTGGTAAGCCGGAGGCCCGCGATGAGCGCGCTGCGGGAAGATACGCCGACCACAGGACTGACACGCGAGGAGGGCCTGGGTGGCGCACCCGCGCTGCGGGACGGATTCGTTGTCGTGCACAACGTCATGGGAGGCGATGATGAGTAGCGCAGCGCCTCGTACTATCGACGAGTACCGGCGGGGCATCCGGTCCGGCATGTTCTCCGCCGCCGAGTTCCTGGAGGAAACGGCGAACCATATCCAGGGGGAGGATGAAAGCATCCATGCATTCCTCCACCTGCGCTTGGACGCAGCGCGCGCCGAGGCACGCCGGAGTGAGCCCGTCCTCGCGCTCGCAGGAGCGCCAGTCGCCGTGAAGGACAACATCATGATGGCCCGAGAGCGCTGTACCTGTGCATCGCGCATCCTGGCCGATTATGTCGCTCCCTACTCCGCGACAGCAGTGGACAAGCTTCTGTCGGCTGGAGCCATCGTGCCTGGCAAGACGAACCTGGACGAGTTCGCAATGGGTTCATCGACCGAGAACTCCGCATTCTTCGCGACCCGCAATCCACGGGACCCCAGCCGCGTGCCTGGCGGCTCCAGCGGCGGTTCGACCGCAGCAGTCGCAGCCGGATTTGCACTGGCCGCAATAGGTTCCGACACCGGAGGGTCCGTTCGTCAGCCCGCCGCCTTCTG
>Ga0209099_1000521_pt1 | contig 45477 bp, 38 predicted proteins | sample AD_JPNHW2_MetaG_FD_184430 | JGI IMG/M metagenome (GOLD analysis project Ga0209099, IMG submission 184430) | Active sludge microbial communities of municipal wastewater-treating anaerobic digesters from Japan - AD_JPNHW2_MetaG (SPAdes) (version 2) | ecosystem: Engineered > Bioreactor > Anaerobic...
CTCAACCAAGACCCGCACCAGCTCGACTTATGGCAATGGATGTGCGGCATACCGAAACGTATTCACGCGCATGCCTATAACGGCAGACACCGCAATATCGAAGTCGAAAACGACGTCACGGCGTTCGCGGAATACGAGAGCGGCGCCACCGGGTTGTTTGTGACCTCGACGTTCGAAACCCCCGGTACCAACCGGCTCGAAATTTCCGCAGATAACGGTAAAGTCGTTTTGGAAGACGATAAATTGATTTTTACCAAAAACAAGATCAGCGAGACCGAATGGAACAGCACTTGTAAAACCGGTTTCGGCGAACCGGAGCACGAGGTGCTTGAGATTGCCGTGCCGGAGACCCCCGAATGCCATCTCGGACACGCGGGCATCCTGACCGATTTCGCCTCCGCCGTATTGAATAAAACACCGCTGCTTGCCCCCGGCATCGAGGGTATCCGGGGTCTTTCGATCTCGAATGCGATTCACCTCTCAGCCTGGACGGGTGAGTGGGTTGAGCCGGAACACATCGACGAAAAGCTCTTCGAATCACTGCTCGCGGATAAAATTAAGAATTCAACAATGACAAAATCGGGCACCGGAACGATTTTAAACACCGAGGGAACTTTTTAGAGTAAAAAATCATAAATGTAAAGTGTAAAGTCAAATTACTTGTGTCTATTTTTATGAAATGGGAAATTTTTAAATAAAAAAATCATGCAAAAGCATAGCCTCAGTGCACTTGTATGGTTTCGGTAAAATTAAACGGGCGGCCTTGAAAAAGCCGCCCGCGATTAATTTTGGTTATTCATTTTCCGCAGCAGGATTGGTCAGATTCGGCTCCTCTAAACCCTCAGGTTCCGTCGGCTTTTCATAGACAGCATTGTAGATGGGTTTAACATGCTTTCCGCCCGGCAGCATGATCAAAAACACCGCCGCGAAATTGATCACATAACCGAACAGGATGATTAATCGCGCCGAGAAATGGTCACCGAGTGCGCCGGTGACAAGTTGTCCGGCGATCATCCCAAGCGAAAGCAGCATCTGAAACGAGCCGTTAAACCGGCCCCGATAATCGTTCGGGATATAGCTCTGAGTTGCCGCAATCCGAATGTTATATGATGTGACGGAAAACAAACCGGACACGAACATCAGCGGAATCATCATGCCGATCGGTGTGAACAAATAGCCGCCCTCGAGGATGCAGGTCGTGATATAGACCGTCAATGCGATCGAAAATTTATGCTTCGGGGGCAGTTTCATCTTATAATGCAAAAATCCGCCGACCAGCCGTCCCAATAAGTTTGCGCCCATCACGAAGGTATAGACCATGACGCCCAATTCCGGCGTGCTCTTGAAATAGGGCAGTGCAAGCCCTCCGGTCGAATAGGAGAGGTTCGCGATTAAAAAGTAAGCAGTGACCACCAAAAGCCCCTTCTCGGAGCGTATGTAGTCCACACCGGCTTTGAATTCGTTGAAATAGTATTTTGCGGTGAATTTTTGCGTGCGGTGCTGAATATGCGTCTCCGGTGCTTTGATGAAGACCTCCATCACCGCGGCGATGAAAAAGGTGACGGCGTTGAACAGAAACAGCGGTGCCATATTGCCGAGTTTTTCATATACATACGCCGCGACCGGCACCATGACCGCCGCGACCGGATAAATGATGCTCGAGATCGAATAGGCCTTGCTGTAGTGTTCTTTTGCGATCAGTGTCGGGTATAAGCTGTCGTAAGCGGTCTGGTAAGTGCTGTCGATCGAACCGATCAGAACCGCCAGCGCTAAGAACGGCCAGAAACTGAAGATGTTGAAATGCAGCAGGAAAAACAGTCCAAAATAGATCGCCGCAGACAGAAAGTCAAGCGAGTAGATGACTTTTGCACGCGGGAAATTATCCAAATACGGCCCGGCAACCATCGGCATGATGATTTTCGGAAGGTTGTAGGCCACCATGAACAGCGAATACAGAAAGACCGATTTGGTATAGTCGAGTACCAGAAGACCGATGGCAAAACCGCTGATGGCATTGCCGAGCATCGAAATCACCGTTCCGACGGTGATGATCATGAAATTTTTATTCCAGAGCTTAGTGCTCACGTTTTAGTACATCCTTTATTTGATATTGATTCGTTTTTTACACTCGTCTTCACCGAGCACCTGCATGATCGTATACAAGTCGGGGGTTTGGCTTCGGTTCGTGACGGAAATGCGGATCATCGCCGCGACGTCGGATAACGGGCCTTTATAGGCCTCGGGATTGGCTTTGTAGAGCTTGGTATCGGATGCATAACCGATTCCGTCCGCGACCTGCTTGACCTTGGCAAACCATACATCGCGGTCATCGGAATAGTCAAACAGTTTGGCGTATCCGGCAAGCGCGGCCTTGAAATCGTCGGCGGAAAGCGTTCCGAGGTCATAGCTGTCCTTGATGTCGCCATAAAAATCCTCGTTGATGAAATAGCCGAAATAATCTCTCACCATGCTCCAGTTTGCGATATCTTTGCGGGGTTTCGGTACTTCGCGGTCGATGTTGAAAATTTCGCGCCAGCGCCCTTGATCGCATCCGACGAGTTTTGCCATCTCGGGGTTGAACAGCATTGCCCAGGCGAGATAACGCGCAAGCACATCGTCCGCCGAGAGCAGGGATATGTAGTTTTTGCAGACATCATCGAGCTTGCTACGGTCAAATACTGCGCCGGAGACAGACATATTTTTAACATTGAATTTATAATCATCAATCGGGGCTTTGGGATTCGCCCGCCGCCAGTCCTCAAAACCGGAGTTGGCAATTGAAGTCAGATATTCGATCACAGCGTCCTTGTCGTAGCCCATCTCATGATAAAAGATCAAGCCGAATTCGGGGTCTTTGCGTTTGGAGAGCTTGCGCTTACTGTTGCCTTCGATCTTGCTGATGGGCGCGACATGAGTATAGCGGGGCTGTTTGTAACCGAGCACACGGAACAGTTCCGCGTGAATCGGCGAAGAGGCCATCCACTCGTCGCCGCGCACCACATCGGTCACGCGCATAAAGTGGTCGTCGACCGCATGGGCAAAGTGATAGGTCGGGATGCCGTCGGATTTGAGCAGTACGACGTCCATGATATTTTGCGGGAACTCCATCGTTCCGCGTATGTTGTCGGTGATATGGTCGGTCTTTTTGGCGTCGCCTGCGCTGCGCAGCCGGATGACATAATCTTTGCCCGCAGCCAGATTCTTCTCGACTTCCTCAAGTGTCAGGTCACGGCAGCGGGCCCACTCGCCGAAATAGCCCGGCGCGGGGACTTTAGCGGCTTTTTGTTTTGCGCGGATGTCGTTGAGCTCCTCGGCAGTGCAGAAGCAAGGGTAAGCAAGTCCCTGTTCAATCAGCCATTTGGCGCAGGACTGATACAACGCCTTGCGTTTGCTCTGGGTGTAGGAGCCGTAATCGCCTTTTTCACCGCCGTCAAGGGTCGGCCCCTCGTCGAAGAAAATGCCGAACTCCCCGAGCATCTTTACGATCTTGGCGATTCCGTCTTTGACGGTGCGTTTGGCATCGGTGTCCTCAATACGTAAAAAACAGACGCCGCCGCTCTGATGCGCAAGCCGCAGATCGACATTGCAGGTAAACACGTTGCCGAGGTGCGGCAGACCGGTCGGACTCGGTGCAAACCGGGTCACTCTGGCGCCCTCCGGCAGAGCACGCGGGGGATATCTTTTCTCCCAAACGGAAAGGTCGCTGCACACGTTCGGCAGCACTAAATCCGCGAGTTTTTTGTAATCCATATTTTTACCGTCCTTTGCTGTTTTATTGAGTCGGTTGGTTTAAATTCATCCGCATAATGGTGTTCAGCGATAATATCAGGTCTTTTGTGTTGACCGAAGCATAGCCGCTGTGTTCGATCAAAAGGGAGCGCGCACCCTGTGACTTGGCGTATCCGTATAAATATCCCTGGCGGGTGCCGTAATCCTCACTGATGTGCGCAAGACCGAGATTTGCCGCAAACGCCCGCCCGAGTTCGGCGTCACCGTAGGATTCGCTGTACCAGCCGTGGAAATCGATGAAAACGTCGGGAGAAACGGTTTTAATCAGGTCTCTGAGTGCGGCTGTCTCCTGCGCCTTAAATTCGCCTTTCAGGAAATCGCGGTTCATATCAATCCCCTGTGACTGCCCGCGTCCGAATTTGACGCCGCCGTTTCGGTTCATCACGCCGTCGGGGTTGACCATCGGTACGATGAACAATTCTGTGTCCTCGAGGTACTCGGGTTTGAGACAATAAAAGAATGCGATCTGGTAGGCCTGTTCGGCCAAGTATGCGCCGTCGCTGGAGGCCTCGCTCTCATAGCCGTGAATCGCAAAGGTCAGCATGATCTTTTTTGTCGGTTCCCGGTTCGGGTTTTTGATGTGATAATAATAGAGCGGGCGGCCTAAAACGCTCTCGCCGTATTGAATTAATTCGGGAACGACGACGCTTTTATCTCCGAAAGCGGTGAAATAATCATCCAGCCCTTCGATATCCGTGTAAAGAATTTTTGTCAGTTCCAAAAGCGATTCATGGGGCGTAAACCTGCCTGCCGCTGCATAAACATCTTTTTCTTCGGGGGTAAAGAGGAAAATATCGTCAATGAAATATCCCATATCAATCAACGATTCCACATCCGTATAACTGAAACCCAGTGCGAACATTTTTTGGCGCGTCTCCCGGGTATAGGTACCGTCGAAACCGACTGATTCGGGAATTCCGAGTTCGGAGAAAAAATCAGTCGGAACCGAAGAGATTTCGGAATGGGGATTTGCGTTCGTTTCGATTGTGCTCTGGACGGCAGAATCAGAGCAGGCACAAAAAAATAACAGGCAGGTCAGCAGCGGCGCAAAGATTCGTTTGGAGGTCATGTTGTCTATCTCCCGTGTTTCTTCTTTAATAATTTCTGCCGCCGTATTTCGAAGCAGGCCGGTTCGGCGGTCTATTTATCATTTACGCCGCCTTTGCTTTTTATAACGGCGTTCATGGTATTGAAGGGGATCTCGATTTCACGAGCGGCGAATTCCTTGATGATCTCTTTCCGCAGATCACACAGCATTGAGAAACCGGAGCCGGAATCCGCAGACCAAATAAATGCGCGCAAAGCGACGCCGAAATCTTTTAAATCGACTACCCGCACGGCAACGACCGGTTCGCCGGAGGCGATCTCCTGCGGGTTTCTTGCATCGACGCAATAGGGATGCGAAACGGCAAGATTTCGCAGCAGCGAAATGGCTTTGTCGATATCGGCGGTGTATGCGATATTGATATCGAGATAATTGCACAGCCGCTTTTCGCCAAGCATTTGGTTTTCGATCACCGAGCCGTTGGTTTTCGCGTTCGGCACGATCACGCGGTTGTTTTGAAAGGTCTTTAAAACTGTGTGATGCAGGTTGATGTCCTCCACAACGCCGGTCACGCCAAGGTCTTTGATCGTGATGATGTCGCCGATCACAAACGGTTTGAACAGTGAGATAAACAAACCGTGAACCAGATTTGAAAAGGCCTCCTGGGAGGCTAATCCGATGATCACAGCCAGCACGCCGGAAGTCGCAAGCAGCGATACCGTCATGGTTTTCAGAGGTTGAATTTGAAACAGAGCGCTGGTGACGGCAATGATATAAATCAATGCTCGAATCAAGTGAGCCAGCAGCGGGAAAGTGTTCTTTTTGCCGCGTTTTTCTTTTTCTTTAAGAATGCGTTTGATGACATGAAGTAAAATCCAAGCGGCGACACCGATACACAGCCATACCAGCAAAGTCATAAAAAGGCCTTCTTCGAAGGTGGCCTTTGTCTTGTCATTAACATCGAGAATCCATTGCCAAATTTCTTTCATAATCAGACCGTCCTTTCCGATAGGTTATCTTTGATCTTTGATGCGGTATTTTTGTGTGTCAATCCGATTTCGTATTGCAATATAAACCACCCATCCGAGTAAAGCGCCGAGCGTATTCAGCCATAAGTCATCGATATCGGTGCCACGTTCGAGCGGGTATTGCGCCAGTTCGATGACCAATGAGGTCATCATGCCGTAAAGCAGCGCTTTCCAAACCGACGGCTTTTTCCATAACAGACAGGAAAAAAAACCGAGGGGCATGAAAACGACGATGTTTCCGACGATGTTGATCAAAAAGAAGCTGATCTTTCCGCGTTCAAAGGTCTCGATTTTCACAAGCCGGAACACATCGAAGAGTTTGAGGTTCAATCCGCCTCCGCCGGGACGGTGAACGATCGAAAAACCGCTTTCGGTCAGCGTGATTTCGGATAACACCGTCTGTGAAATCAACCCCACGAGAAACATCGTGAAAATCACCATTAAAATCTCGCGGGACCGGGGGCTGACCAGATTGTGTTTTGAAAGCCGGTTGACGCGCATATAGCGCCAAAGCAGGATGAACGGCAGTGAGATCAGCATATACGGGAGCATATTTAAAAAGTATTCGAACGCAGCAGCCATTGTGCCCTCCGTAAATGATATTATTGCGGTAAAAACGGTTTTCTTTCAGAACATATTTATAAATTAACATTATGCATTTTAAAGGACATAATTGACTGGTATCGTTTCATTGAAAGCCGGACCTCAAAAAAATAACCTTATAATCATACCATGTTCTGTGTATTTTTGCAATATTTTGTCTTCGGCAGTGATGAGGTTAATGATGCGCATAAAAACATATTCTCACACCGTCGTGTTGATTCGATTGAATTTGCGGGTAAAATATGCTAAACTGATATAAAACGGCAGCAGGATAACAGCGGCTGTTTTCAGTAAATATCACCCGGAGGAACTAACTCGGTATGGACAACAGATTGGATTCTTTTTTTGCGAAACTTCGCTCAAAAAAGGTCTTTGTCATCGGAATCGGCGTCAGTAACACGCCGCTCATTAAGTTATTGTTAAAAAAAGGTGTCCCGGTCACGGTCTGCGATAAAAAAGGCGCAGCCGCGCTCGGTTCGATCTGTGACGAAATCCGCTCCTGGGGCGCAAAGCTTTTAATCGGCCCGGATTATCCCGAAGTTTTCGACGCCGATGTCATTATCCGCGCGCCCGGGGTCTATTTTGACCTGCCCTCGCTCGTTGCCGCCAGAAAACGCGGTGCCGCCGTGACCTCCGAGATGGAATTATTCTTCGACTACTGCCCGTGCCCGATTTATGCCGTGACCGGCAGTGACGGCAAAACCACGACCACGACCATCATCGCCGAGTGCCTGACGAAGCAGGGGAAACTTGTGCATCTAGGCGGAAACATCGGCCGCAGCCTGTTTGATAAAGTCGAAGAGATGTCGCATAACGATGTCGCGGTCGTCGAACTGTCCAGCTTCCAGTTAATGTCGATGCGTAAAAGTCCCGACGTTGCGGTCGTCACCAACGTAAACCCCAACCATCTGGATATCCATAAAGATATGAACGAATACATCACCTCCAAAAAGAATCTGTTTTTGCATCAAAACGCCTTTGCGCGCTGCGTGCTGAACGCTGAAAATGAAATTACAAGGTCGTTTGCTTCCGAGACACGCGGGCAGACAGCGTTTTTTTCTTCGCTTAAAAAAGTTGAAAACGGAGTTTACCTTAAAGACGGCGAACTCGTCCACGTCACCAACGGCGAAGAAGAGGAAATTATGGCTGCCGACGAAATTTTATTGCCGGGGAAACACAACGCCGAAAACTATATGGCTGCCTTCGCGGCGGTTTGGGGCGTTGTTGATGTTAAGGTTATGGCTGAGATCGCGCGAACTTTCAAGGGTGTCGAACACCGCGAAGAATTCGTACGCGAACTCGACGGCGTAAAATATTATAACGATTCCATTGCGACCACACCGACCCGCACGATCGCCGCGCTGAACGCGTTTAAAAAGAACGTTATTTTAATCGGCGGCGGTTATGACAAAAAAATCCCGTTCGAACCGCTCGGAAAACCGGTCGTCGATACCTGCAAGGCCGTGATCTTATTCGGCGACACCGCAAAAAAGATGGGCGACGCGATCGCTGCCGCGCCCGGTTACAACGCAGAAAAAGTGCCGATATTTTATGTCGGAAACATGTTTGAAGCGGTGCAAAAAGCCCGTTCGATTGCGAATAGCGGTGATTTTGTCACACTCTCTCCCGCCTGTGCCAGCTTTGACCGTTATCCCAACTATGAGACCCGCGGCGAGGAATATAAAACGCTTGTGAAGAAACTTTAGAGGTGGAATTCAATTGGACACGAAGCATCTTGTGACCGCGCTTTGCGAACCGTTCGGCGGTTCCGGCAGCGAAAAGAACGTCAACGACGTCATCTGCGGGATATTAAAGGGTTATAAAACTGCGACTGACGCGATGGGCAATCTCGGAGTCGAGATCGTTCCCAGGCGCGCCGACATGCCGGTCGTCATGCTGACCGCCCATACCGACGAAATCTCATTTCTCGTCAGCGAGGTACGCGGCGACGGCAGTTTACTGTTAAGTCCGGTGGGCGGAATTGACCGCCGTACCATCCACGGGGCGAAAATCGTCGTACATACCCAAACCGGATGCGTCACCGGCATTATCACAAGCGGTGAAAACGAAACCGGTCCCAAAGATAATATCACCGCCGATATCGGGTATCAAAAAGACGATTCGCCCGTCAGACAGGGAGACCGGGCCGGATTTATCGCACCGGTTTTTGAGCTTTCAAACGGTGTCTTATGCGGACACGCTCTTGATGACCGCCTTGGTTGTGCCGTAATCATCAAAGCGGCGCAAAACCTCTCGAAAAACCTCAACATCGGGGTCTATCTGCTGTTCGCGGTGCAGGAGGAAATCGGCTGCCGAGGCAGCGGCGCGGGTACCCACAACATCCTGCCCGATATCGCCATTGCGGTCGACGGCAGCTTCGGGGAAAATCCCGCTGCCGACTCATCCAAGACCGGAAAGAGCGGGGAGGGCCCGATGATCGGCGTGTCCCCGATTTTGTCTCAAAGACATACCGACGGCCTGATCGCCGAAGCCAAAGCGCGAAAAATCCCCTATCAGCTTGAGATCATGGGCGGGGGAACCGGAACCGACAGCGATCGCATCACTTTTACCGACGGCGGCGTCGAGACCGCGCTGGTCTCGGTGCCGATGCGCAATATGCATACCGCAGTCGAGACCGTTTTGGTCTCCGACATCGACAAGAGCGCCAAGCTGATTGCGGCTTATGTCAATACGCTGGGAGGTGCGGCAAGTGTTTGAGCTGATTGAAAAACTGGTGCAAATTGACGCGCCGACCGGACGCGAAGTCCCGATGCGCGTGTTTTTATCCGCTTATTTAGCCGGAAAATGCGAATTTTATACCGATACGCTCGGCAGTGTGATTGCACACAAAAAAGGCGGCGGGCGTAAACTCATGTTGACCGCGCCGATGGATGAGCCGACATTTTTACTCAAAAAGGGCGAGATGCCTTATTATAAATTCGAGACCGTCGGAAAAGCCGGAACAGCTCAATTATTCGGCCGGAAGCTGAAGTTCGACGGCAAAAAAGGCGTGATCGCGGTCTGTCCGGTACACCTTTCAAACGGCGACGATAAACTTCCTAAAACGGATTCACTCTATTTCGAGTGTTACGACGAGCCGGATCAGGGTTCTTTCGGCGTTTACGATTCCGAATTTTTCGCCTGGGGTAAGGATGGCGGTATCATCGGCGGGAAAGCTCTTTCTTCCCGTGCGTCCATAGCTGCGCTTCTCAAGACCCTTGAAACTTCGGGTGAAGCCGATCTGTGGCTGGTATTCGCCGCGCGCGGCAATCTGAACGCGGGCGGAGTAAAAGCCGCCGCAGAAACCATTAAGCCCGACGTCGCCATTGTTGTGCAGGGCAATGAGAACGGCGCTCTTGAAACCGAAAAAGAACCCGAACTCGGACTTCCGGTCATCGACAGCGGTGCAGTTCACGACGAAGAACTTTTGTATGAAATTAAAACTACAGCCGAGATGCTTGGCATTAAAACCGTTATCCCGACCGCACGCCCAACCTGCCCGGCAGGTACAGTCGCGCAGTGCGCGGGCGGCATCCGGACTGCGTTTTTGGCGCTGCCGACACGGCTTCCCGGCTCGGACACCGAGAGCTGCCGGAAAAAGGATATCGAAGCGCTCTTTAAGTTGTTAAACGCGGTGGTCCTAAAATGAACGAAAGAGTTCTGATTGCCGCGCAAAAAGCGGAATTAAAAATTAAATCTCAGTTTGAAAAAATCGAACATACCGAGCGCATTTGCACTGAGCGGGTGTTGAAGGCATTTTCCGAAAATCGGGTCAGCGAAGCGCATCTGCTCGGCACAACCGGCTACGGTTACGGCGACCTCGGGCGCGAGACGCTTGATAAGGTCTATGCGTCCGTTTACGGCACCGAGGACGCTTTTGTCCGCATCCAGATGGTCAGCGGTACCCATGCGATTGCAACCGGATTGTTCGGGGTGCTGCGCCCCGGAGATCAGGTTCTTTCGATTACCGGAAAACCCTACGATACCATTCTGCCGACCATTATGAAAAAGGGCGGGGGTTCGCTTGCCGATTTCGGTGTTAAATTTGATTGGCTCGATTTCGACGGGATATTTAATCTGAATAGAATTCTTTCTATGATTACCGGAAAGAAAATGATCTATATTCAGCGCTCGCGCGGATATACCCTGCGGCGTTCATTGACCACGGGAGACATTGACCGGGCGATTGAGGCAATTCATGCGAAATTCCCCGAAATGATTGTCTTTGTCGACAACTGTTATGGCGAATTTGTCTGCGAAAGCGAACCCAAAGCCGATCTGTTGGCGGGCAGCTTGATTAAAAACGCGGGCGGCGGGCTGTGTCCCTGCGGCGGATATCTCGCGGGAAAAAAAGAACTGATCGACGCCTGCGCCGACCGGTTGTTTGCGCAGGATATCGGGCGCGAAGTAGGAGCGACTCTGTTTCAAAACCGCAGTATGTTCATGGGGATGTTCATGGCTCCGCACGCTACCGCCGAGGCCTTAAAGACCTCGGTTTTCGCGGCTGCGCTGTTTGACGAACTCGGCTTTGAAACCGAGCCTGTTTTTGACGCGGAACGCGCCGATATCGTGCAGCTGTTGAAACTGGGAAATCCCGAACTGTTGATCAGATTTTGCAGGGGGCTTCAAAGCGGTTCTCCGATTGACAGCTACGTCAGCCCGGAGCCGTGGGATATGCCCGGTTATAACAGCAAGGTCATTATGGCAGCCGGCGGTTTTATCTCCGGTTCGAGTGTTGAAATCTCGGCTGATGCGCCGCTGAGGGAACCTTTCGCGGTCTGGCTGCAGGGCGGATTGACGTTTGCGGGCGGGCGATATGCGGTACTTCGGGCTGCAGAGGCGATAATTTTATAACATCTTTGACTAATCATGGCGAAAGTGCTATAATGACGTTATAAAGACAAAGCGGCACGGCAGCTGCGTGTCCGCAAAAAGAGCGGGTGTGACATTGGACGGAAACAAACAGCGCGCAACTGCGACGATACATCTTTCCGCGCTGCGGAAAAATTTTGAATATATCAAGACCCTGACCGGCGGCAAATGCAAAATATGCGCTATGGTCAAAGCGGATGCGTATGGCCACGGCGCGGTCGGTGTTGCCGGAGAACTGGCGCGCCGTGGTGTGAGTTATCTCGGGCTTGCGGATATCTACGAAGCCCAGACACTGCGTGAAGCCGGCATTACAACTCCGATTTTGATGATGGGATATACACCGAAATGCGATATGCCCCGTCTTCGCGAATATGATCTGACCCAGACTGTTTTTGACCTGGATTATGCCGGGACGCTGAACGAAGTCGTCGGGGGTAAATTGCGCTGCCATCTGAAAATCGACACGGGAATGGGGCGGCTCGGCTATGTCTGCCCTGACGGTTTTCCGACAAAGGATTTGCTTCGCACAATCGAGATGCCGAATCTCGATTTCGAGGGGGCATATACCCATTTCGCCAAAGCCGATGAGGCCGATTGCGATATGACCCGCCGTCAGTTTGAAAATTTTATGTCGGTGTTGTCAAATCTCGAGTGCGCAGGACATAAATTTCAAATTCGCCATGCGGCAAACAGCGCCGCAATCATGAATTTTCCCGAGATGCATCTCGATATGGTGCGCCCGGGGATTATGTTGTTCGGTCTGATGCCTGACGGCAGTAAAAATGAACACCTTACCCCGGTTCTCGATTATGCGGGCGCGGTGGAACTCGTCAAGGATGTCGCCGCCGGCACCACAATCAGTTACGGCGGAACCTACCGCTGCGAGACCGATAAACGTATCGCGGTCGTCAGCTTGGGTTATGCCGACGGCGTCAGCAGGACGCTTTCAAATCGCGGTTTTTTACTGGTCAACGGCAAACGAGCGGCAATCTTGGGGAAAGTTTGCATGGATCATCTGATGATTGACGCCGACCGGCTCGGAAAGATCGAATGCGGAATGCCGGCCTATATCATCGGCGGCGGCATCAAAGGAAATACGGCCGACGATCTTGCCGAACTTGAGGGTACCATTAGTTATGAGGTTTTGTGCCGAATGGTCGGAAACCGCGTCAAAAAGATTTACACCGAATAAGTTTGGGAATTAGATTTCATACAGGTAATAAATTTAAAATGAAATCCCCGATTCAAAGGAAAGACGAGCAAAACAATGAGCACAACCGTTTTAAAGTTCATTGCAATCCTCACAATGCTGATCGACCATCTCGGCGCATCCGGTTTAATCCCATACGGCAGCCCGTGGTATACGGTTTGCCGCGTGATCGGACGGCTGGCGTTCCCGTTATTTTGCTTCTGCGTCGCCGAAGGTTTGAAATACAGTAAGAATCGGAAAAACTACATTCTCCGCATGTTTATTTTCGCTTTGGTCAGCGAAGTGCCGTTTGATTTGATGATTCACCAAACTTGGTTTACCTGGCAGGGACAAAACGTCATTTTTACGCTTTTGCTCGCTGTAATCGGCATCACGGTATTCGAACAGCCTGAACTGCTCGGCAGGATTATGCAGAAATACGAAAAGAATCCCGAGACCTATGCTTATCAAAACGCCGACTGGGTAGTGAAGTCTTTTATACTGGCTGTCTGCGCGTTATTGGCTTATATTTTAAAAACCGATTATGCATGGTTCGGCGTATGTTTGATCTATGTGATGTATTTTACCGGCAGATGGTCGAAACCGAAACGATATATCGCCGTTGCCGCGACGATTATCGGATATGGGCTCCTCAGTTCACTGGTACCTGCAAGCGATCTGAATATATCGGTATTCGGCGGATACGGAGCAGTTCCATTTACATCATGGTTCTTTTACAAAATCACGATTTACTACTGGCTTGCGGCGAGTGCGTCGCTGATTTTAATTATGCTGTATAACAACCGGAAGGGCAAAGGCCTGAAATGGTTGTTTTATGTCTTCTATCCCGCGCATATGCTGATTTTGTATCTCTTCGTTCGTTTCGATTTGGTATCGAAAATCGGAACTTTAATCGGAATATCTTAAACTTTATGAAAGGCGGTTCACATGATGGAATTCAAGGAACTTCAAATCAAGCAGCTTGACTTCAATCCGTTCGAGATGATCGGCGGTTGGGCATTACTCGCAAGCGGAAAACCCGATAATTTCAATATGATGACGGTGAGCTGGGGGCAGACCGGCGTATTATGGTATAAAAACGTTGTGACGGCTTATGTGCGTCCTCAGCGCTACACCAAGGGCTTTATGGACACGAACGACGTCTTTACGCTCAGCTTTTTTGATGAGAAATACAAAGACGCTCTGTCGCTGTGCGGAAACAAGAGCGGACGGGACATTGATAAAATGCATCTAAGCGGTCTGACGGCGGAACACAGAGGCGGTGCGGTGTTATTCAGCGAGGCAAAATTGATTCTGGTCTGCGAAAAGCTCTATACCGGACAGATTGAAAAAGAGGGTTTTTCAGATGAAAAGGTGATTAATAAGAGTTACCCGTTGGCTGATTTTCACACGTTTTACATCGGGGAGATCAAAAAGATACTTTCAAAGTAAAGATATAAGTCTATGTGAAAGGGATGTCCAAATAAATGGGATTTAAAAAAGCGGTTTTGGAAAAATCGGAAAGCACGGCGGTGCAGTTTGTGCGCTCATTGATCGTCGGCGGAATCGCAACAGGCGTTGATGTCGGCATTGCGATGCTGCTTGTCTACGGCTTTTCTGTCAACGAGCAATTGGCGGCTGCAATCGGGTTTATTTTCGGGCTCGCGACAAATTATATTTTAAGTGCGGTTTGGATATTTGATAAATCCAAGGTCACCACGCGGCTCGGGGAATTTTTGGTGTTTGCCGTTATCGGCGCGGTCGGGCTTTTAATCAAAGTCGGCTTGATTACCTTGTTTGAAAAGTTGATGGACAGGCCTTTTTACAATGATTGGTTTTTAAACAATCTTAACGAATTGATCCGTAACATAACCGCTACCGTAATCGTCTTTATTTATAACTTCGCCGCAAGAAAGTTGATTTTATACCGCAATAAACCGGGAAAACCCGAAAACGAGAAGAAGGAAGAGACAGTAAAATGAAAAAAGTAATTGTAATCGGCGCAGGCCCCGCGGGTTTGACCGCGGCGGACGAATTGCTGCGCAAGGGCGGTTTTGAAGTGACCGTGCTCGAGGAGAGCGGAGAAGTCGGCGGTATTTCGCGTACGGTTCGATATAACGGCAACCGCATGGACATCGGCGGACACCGGTTCTTCTCAAAGTCGGATGAGGTCATGAAACGGTGGGAAGAATTGATGCCGCTTCAGGGCTCTCTGGCAATCGACGATAAATTGCTCGGCAGGGAGAGACCGGTCTATCCGGGAGGTCCCGATCCCGAGAAAGACGATAAGGTGATGTTGGTTCGTCACCGGGTTTCCCGCATCTACTACTTAAAAAAGTTCTTCGATTATCCGATCTCAATGAAGGCCTCGACGATTAAAGGCATGGGCTTCGGACGCACGATGAAGGCCGGATTTTCCTACTTAAAATCCGCAATGGTCAAAAAACCCGAGACTTCGCTTGAAAATTTTTATATCAACCGCTTCGGAAAAGTCCTTTACGGGATGTTCTTCGAGGGCTACACCGAAAAGCTTTGGGGCCGCCATCCGTCCGATATCTCCGCCGACTGGGGCGCGCAGCGGGTCAAGGGCCTCTCTATCCGTACGCTTTTAAAGGACATGTTCTCCAAGGCGTTCGGCAAAAAGAGCAATAAGAACGCCGAGACCTCTCTGATCGAAGAATTCTGGTATCCGAAATTCGGCCCGGGTCAGCTCTGGGAAGGCCTTGCGGATGATATCGTAAAACGCGGCGCTGTTTTAAAAATGAACTGCGGCGTAAAACGCCTGATCGTTGAAAACGGCAAAATCACCGGAGTCGTCTGCGAGACCGCAGAGGGCGAAAAGACGCTGACTGCCGACGTTGTGATTTCCTCAATGCCGCTCCGCGACCTTGTTCTCGGCATTGAAGGGGACAAGCCCTCCGAGGATATGCTTCGAATCGCCAAAGGTCTGCCGTACCGTGATTTCGTGACGGTCGGTTTGCTCGTCAAACGCCTGAATCTCAAAAACGAAACCGCAATCAAGACGCTCGGCAACATCGTCCCGGACTGCTGGATCTATGTTCAGGAGACCGAAGTCAAACTGGGCCGCATTCAAGTGTTCAATAACTGGTCGCCGTATATGGTCAAGGACCCCGAACATACCGTTTGGATCGGACTCGAATATTTCTGCGCTGAGGGCGATGAATTCTGGAAAATGCCCGACGAAGAGCGCGTGAAATTTGCCGCTGCGGAACTTGAGAAGATGGGCATCATCGGCGCGGACGACGTGCTCGACAGCCACTGCGAACGGATCAAGAAGGCCTACCCGGCCTATTTCGACACCTATGCCGAGATCGACAAGCTGGTCGATTATCTCAATACCATCGATAATCTCTACTGCATCGGCCGCAACGGCCAGCACCGCTATAACAACATGGACCACTCGATGATGACCGCGATGGTCGCCGCAGAAACAATCGCAGCCGGCAGCGACAAGACGGCTGTCTGGAAAGTCAATACCGAGCAGGAATACCACGAAAAGAAAGAGTCTGAACAAAAAGCCGAGAATTGATTTCATGCAGTATCATGCGAGAGGGTGGCGAAAATTGACCGAGAATCCGCTGCTTCCGGTTGAACACTTCAAGTCATACGCCGTATATTTTTTGGTGTTCGGTGTTTCGGCTTTTATTTCCGCATTGGCTTTGGACCCGACCGCTTCATCGCTGATCGAGGTCAAAGGGGCGCTCGCGTTGACGGTGCTCGCCGCCGTACTCGTCGCCGGACTCGCGGTCAAATACCGCAAAAAAGAAGGCTTTGTAATCCAGCTTGCCGCGGGAATCGCCACACTTCTGATTTTTGCGTTGACTTTGTTCTTTATGCCGCAATTGGGTAAATCTACGGTAATTTTGGCATCCTGCGGCGTTTTAGTGATCATGATCTGGTTCACGGCTTTTCTGCTGACCGGTAAATTGACCGCCGAGCGGATGATATTGCTGCTGCTTGCCGTGGGATTTCTGATTCGAATTCTTTACGGTTTGAATACGCCGATCGAAGTCCGACAACACGACGTTGAGCAGTTCGGAAGCGGAAACGGGCATGCGGGGTACATCGAGTATTTCTTTAACAACATGAAGCTGCCGGATTTCGATCCGACCACGGTCTGGCAGTTTTACCATCCGCCTCTGCACCATTTTCTCGTTGCTGTCTGGTTGAAAATCATGACCGCATTCGGGCTGACCTGGAATCGCGCGTTGGAATCGATCCAATTCCTGACGGCGTTTTATTCGGCGGCCTCCATGCTCATCAGCGTCAAGATTTTCAGAATCCTCGGACTGAAAGGCAAGGGGCTTGTCCTTGCTGCGGCGCTGATCGCGTTCAGCCCGTCATTCATCATCTTCTCGGGCAGCATAAACAACGATATCCTTTCAATCACTTTTACACTTGCGGCGATCTACGCGACGCTCAAATGGGTCAAGACCAAGAAGTGGACCGACATCATCCAAATCGCTCTGTTCATCGGACTCGGAATGTCGACCAAACAGTCGATCGGCGCCATTGCGCCCGCCATTGCCCTGGTTTTCTTATTGGAACTGATCGCGGGGAAAGGGGAGCGCTGGCGGCTCGTCTGTCAATTTGCGGTCTTTGCCGTGATCTGTATTCCGCTCGGTCTCTGGTGGCCGGTTCGCAATCACCTTTTGTTCGGCTCACCGCTCGCCTATGTCCCGATGCTCTCCTTGGACAGTTATCAATATATCGGAACCTACAATTTCGTTCAGCGGTTTCTGTTCCCGCCGTCGATCAGCTTCAGCAGCAACTTTATCCTCTGGGGTTCCTATTGGAACCAGCCCACCTGTGAGTTCAACGTCTGGAGCGGCCTGTTTAAGACCGCGGCGTTCGGTGAATATAACATCGCTTATTCAAGTTCTGCCGGAGCGTGGATGACCACGGTGCTTGCGGTGTCAAACGTCGCGGTCGGTTTGATCGGTTTCGGCGCGATGGTTTATTATCTCATCAAAAAGCAGTCGATGGCGTCTCGCCAAAAATTGCTGATGCTGGGCGTTTACTTGTTCGTACTGTTCTCCTATCTGTCGTTTGCCTACACCTTCCCGCATACCTGCACGATGAACATGCGCTATGCCTCGCCGCTGCTCGTGATCGGTTCTTATTTCTTTGCGCGGCTTGCGGGGGATTTTTTAAACAATACAAAGAAAGCCGTAAAGGCAATCGGCTATACATTGGCCGGAATTACGGCGCTGTTCTGCGTTTCATCGGCGATTATCTATACGACCTTGGGCGGTTGAGATTAAAATAATGTACTAAAAAGAACCGATTATCCGGTGCCTTTTTGTATTATCGCTTGCCTCAATGAATCTCAATAAATCCAACATTCCATGCCTCGACGGGAGGAATGCCGACAAGTAATTCGCCTTCACATCTTTCAATATTTAGAGTAACATCCGCTTTGTCAGGACGCACCCAAACGGCTTTGTTTCCGCGCGGATTTCTCAACCGAACGGTCAGTTCCGGCGTGTAATCAATGCTGTTGTTCAAAATGAAGACGCTGACCAACTTACCCTCGCTGTCGGTGCGCGGGATCACATTGATCCGCGCGGTGGGTTCAACCCGGACGGGCAGCTTTTCACCGCATACCCAGTCGGCAGTCGCAAGGATCTGGTGATGACGGGCGGTGTTCACGGTAGATTCCCAGAGGTTATAACCGAAGACCGCAAGCCGTCCGCCCTGCGGCGTGGTTGTAATCAAACTTGCAATACCGTTTTCGCTTCCGTCGTTGATAATATAGTTTCCGATGATCCCGGTATCCGGATTTTCGCAGAAGAGAGTGTGCATTCCGGTCAGACCGGAGATCAGATATTGAATCCATTGGCGGCCCGCATAGGGTCCGTTCAGGGGATGATCGGTCAGTTTTTCCGCGCCGTTGACAATCGGAGCCGATTCCGTTTTCACACCCGTCAGATGCTGTAAACCACGTTCGTTTAATATCTCAATCGACGAACCATCGGTCAGTACACCTCCGGCAAAGAGAGCGGTGAGTTCTTTTTCTGTCAGGCTTCTTGCCATATCGGGATGGAGCAGCATCCCCGGCTGCCCTTTATAATAGGAAATCGGAAGCCCGAAAGCGGTCAGACCGTAGGCGCTGAGTTGTAAAAGACGGGACCACGCGAATTTTTTATCTTTATCGGTAAGGGGCCGTAGCGCGTGGTCTGGCGTGAAACATAAGCCGAGACCGGCGGGCTTGGTGTCTGTATTGTGTTCGAGATATCTCAGCCAGAAGAGGCGCCATTTGCCGAGCGTTTGCAGGGTCTCGTGAAAATAACCGGGGCGCTCGTTCGGAACCACCATGATCGCATAAGTCATCGCGTCGCTGCCCTGCGCCAAATAGAGTGAGGTCTCAATCGCAAGCCCGTGAGCGGTCTTATTCAACGCGGTATGCGGAAAACTCTCGATCTCGGGGCGGATGTCGTCGGAAAGGCCGCGGGTCAGCATCGTGCAGAGATTGACGATCATGCCTTTTCCGATCATCTGCATGGGATTGCTGTCGTTATAATATCCCGCGCCCGGGCGGTATTTCAGCTTTTTGCCGGTCAGCTTCATCACCACATCGGCCAACGTCTGATAATACTTTCCGCCATATGCCGCCCAGTCCCAACTTGCGTGCTGCAAGCCGAACCGAGAGTCGGGCGAGACGGATAAAGTCGCCTTGACCACCGCTTCCATCACTTTATCCAAACTGCTGCTGCCGAATACGGCCCAGCGCCTGCGCCAGGTCCAGTCTTCGGGGTCATTGATTTTCTCAGCCAGTTCCGTCCGCGTCCACTTCCTGCCGGTCAATTGTGAAAACTCTTCGAGGCAGGAATCGCAGAAGCAGCCGTTATCCACCGGCTTGTGATTGGCCATGCGCAGATCATCATCCACCCAAACCGTGTCGGGCTTCCAGCGGCTGTACTCTTTTGTGGTATCGTAAATATAGCGTAAAAATTTGGGGTCCCGCGGGCAGCTCGAATAAGCGGCGACTGTACCGTCAGGCCCCACCATCTTCCGCCACTTCATGCCGCAGAAATCCAGATGTCTCAGATAATCCCCATGTCCGATGGTGTTGGAAATCTGTAAACTCGCGATGATGCCGAGCTGCCGGAATTTCTCCGCCGCTTCTCCCATTTTAACGGCATCAACGGAATGCACTTCTCTCGGCGGGAAGCCCATTTCGGTGGTCAGCCATACCTCGTCGCAGGCAGGGCGGTTGTTTTTTAAAAGTTGTAAAAGCTCACATAACACATCTTCATGCAGATGTTGATCCCAAAGGCGAATGGTCAATAAATTCATAAAGATAACTTGTCTCCCTTAGAACAAAATCCATAACAGGTTTTTATATCAAGATTGTATCAGGCCCGTGTTCGAATTGCAACAAACGAACCCGTAATATTTCTTCTCAAAATCCTGTGAGCGCTTGAAAATACTGCGGAAAAATGGTAAAATCATAAAAGCGCCGACCCGCTTTCCAAACGGTTGTCGCTGTCGGGTTTTGTTGAAATAGTACATAAATAGAAATTAATTATTTAGGGATCTTCTTTTTCAAGCCCGAAATTTTGATGTATCGAAAGGATGGCAACAATATGGAATGTTCTCATGAAGTACAATGCATGAGCTATGTGAAAAAGGGCTGCAATCACGGCCCCGCGCCCATTCCCGAAGAGGGGCGATGGGTAAGGGCCTATGAAATCAAGGATATCAGCGGCCTCTCGCACGGTATCGGCTGGTGCGCACCGCAGCAGGGCGCTTGCAAACTGACCCTGAACGTCAAAAACGGCATCATTCAGGAGGCGCTCGTCGAGACGCTGGGCTGCTCGGGCATGACCCATTCGGCAGCGATGGCGTCCGAGATTCTGCCGGGCAAGACGATTCTGGAGGCGCTCAATACCGACCTGGTCTGCGACGCAATCAACGTCGCCATGCGAGAGATCTTTAAACAGCTGGTTTACGGCCGCACCCAGACCGCATTCTCCGAAAACGGACTTCCGATCGGCGCTTCACTCGAAGACCTCGGAAAAGGCTTGCGCTCCCAGATCGGCACGATGTTCGGAACCCTCGAAAAAGGCCCGCGTTATCTCGAGATGGCAGAGGGCTATGTTCTCTCCATCGGACTCGATAAAAACAGCGAGATCATCGGCTATAAATTTGTGAAACTCGGAAAGATGCTCGAAGCCATCCGCAAGGGCGTCGATCCGAAAAAGGCCTATGAGGACAACGTCGGACAATACGGAAGATATGACGAGGCGGTCAAAAAAATTGACCCCCGTCAAGAATAAGGAGGTGCTTGATATGGCGGAATTTGAAGGAAAAGCAAGGAGAATGGCCGGTATCGAGGCCTGCTTGAAAGAATACGGATTCAAAACCCTTGAAGAGGCGAGAGACCTCTGCACCAGCAACGGCATTGACGTAGATAAAATCGTCAAAGGCGCACAGCCCATCGCATTTGACAACGCGGTCTGGGCTTATACGCTTGGCGTCGCAATCGCCGTGAAGAAAAACTGCAAAAAAGCGGCGGACGCTTCCGAAGCCATCGGTATCGGTCTGCAGGCGTTCTGCATCCCCGGTTCGGTCGCCGAACAGCGCGACGTCGGCATCGGTCACGGCAATCTGGGCGGTATGTTGCTGCGCGAAGAAACCAAGTGCTTCTGCTTCCTTGCGGGCCATGAATCGTTTGCGGCAGCGGAAGGTGCTATCGCCATAGCAAAAACCGCGAATAAAGTCCGTAAAGAACCGCTCAAGGTTATCTTGAACGGTCTCGGAAAAGACGCTGCGTACATCATCTCCCGCGTGAACGGCTTTACCTATTGCCGCACCGAGATGAACTACGAAACCGGCAAAGCCAAGATCGTCGAAGTCATCCCGTTTTCCGACGGCGATAAAGCGAAGGTTCGCTGCTTCGGCGCAGACGATGTGGTCGAGGGTGTCGACATCATGCGGCAGGAGGGTGTCGACGTCTCCATCACCGGCAACTCCACCAACCCGACCCGCTTCCAGCATCTCGTCGCGGGTACATACAAGAAGTGGTGCGTCGAGAACGGCAAGAAGTACTTCTCGGTCGCGTCCGGCGGCGGCACAGGCAGAACTCTGCACCCCGACAACATGGGCGCAGGCCCGGCTTCTTACGGCCTGACCGACTCGATGGGCAGAATGCACGGCGACGCCCAGTTCGCGGGTTCTTCCTCGGTTCCGGCGCACGTCGAGATGATGGGCCTGATCGGCATGGGCAACAACCCGATGGTCGGCGCGACGGTGGCCTGCGCGGTCGCAGTCGAAGAAGCGTTGAAGTAATAAAATGCAGTAATAACGAAAGGCAGAGGTAAAATCTCTGCCTTTTTCATTTACAATTTGACGGTAAAGTTATATAATCTTCCAAGTCGTCTCATTACTTTTTATGAAACGGAGATTTTATGTTAACAATTGAGGATATCCTAAAAAACGACGAGTTGTTTCAAAATAAACCTGTATCTTTTGAACCGGTGACAGGCGGGAATGTGAATAAAGCTTATAAAGTCAGTTGTGAAGATAAGGTTTATTTCGTCCGAATAAACGGAAGTCAGTCCTCATATTTAGGCACGGACCCCGTCAAAGAAGCCGAGGCATGCCAACAGGCGAGCAGGATGTTGGTAGCCCCGGCTGTACATAACTGTGAAAACGCAAATGATTACCTGATCACCGACTTCTTTTACGGGAGATGTTTGTCAAAAGAGGAAGCACGCAATCCGGAGATTATCAAAAAATATGTATCTGCCATCAAACAAATCCACACCCATGTTCATGTAGACAGGCATTTCAGCATCTTTGATCTGATTGACAGGTATATTTATTTGATTTACCATTCAAGCGTACCGCTGCCGCTTGATTATCATAAAATCATTGCAAAATACGAAAAAATCAAACAGGCGAGAATGGATGACAGCCAATACGGCAAGGTCTTTTGTCATAATGATATATGGCAAAACAACATGTTGTTTGACGGGGAAAATATTTGTATCATCGACTGGGAAACCTGCGGTTACAGCGATGCTTTCAGTGATCTTGCTCAGATTCCGTGTTTAGTAAATACAACATTTGAAGAAGAAAAATTGATATTAACCTGTTACTTCGGATATTTTGATTTGGACATGTGGCATATACTGCAGGATTTAAAGGTTGTCCGCATGATGGAGAATGTCACATGGTCGTTTTTTCATGCAGGCATAAAAGACGAAATGCATAACCAAAATTTTGACTATATCAAGTATGGCAATAGAGTAACAGATATTCTTCTCAGCGGACAAAACCATTTTTGATTCTATAAATTTTCAAATCCCCGCTTTTTAAAAGCGGGGATTTGATTATGTAAATAACTGGGCGGCGAGGAAACAAGACGCTTGGGCTTATATGTTTAAAACGGAAATGGCAGCGGCAATGGTTTTTTCCATGGCCTCTTTGCCGTATTTATCGACATCGGCTCTGTTTTTGTCGCCGTGGGTCAGGCAGCCGGCGCCGTTGATACAGCCTCCGACACAGGCCATCCCCTCGATGAAATTACCGTCGGTTTTGTTTTTCTGGGCTTTGAGCAGCGCAATACGGCATTCCTCGATGCCGTCGCAGCAAACAGGTTTCAACTCAAATTCCGCCAGTCCCTGTTCGAGCGATGCTTGTGCGACCGCATCCGAAAGACCGCCGCTGCGTGCAAAGATGCGTCCGAAATAGGAGGCGTTGTCCAATACATCTTCCTCAAACGAGGTGATGTCGAAATAGCGGCTGTCGAACAGCGCCTGAAGCTCTTCAAAAGTGATCACGCTGTCCACATACGGACGGATTTGCTTTTGCTGAAATTCCATCTTTTTGGCGGTGCAGGGGCCGATGAATACAATTTTCGAAGCCGGGTCTTTTTCCTTGATGAACTTGGCGATGGTCGCCATGGGTGAGAGGTTATGAGAGATATGCTGTGCAAGATCGGGGAATTGACTACGAATAACACCAACGAAAGCGGGACAGCAGGAGCTTGTCAAAAAACCCTTTTCATTTAATTCTCTCGCCTCGGAAAAAGCGACCATATCCGCGCCGAGAGCGGCTTCAACGACGTGGAAAAAGCCGAGTTTTTTAATTGCCGCAATCACCTGTCCCAGTTTCGCATAGACAAATTGACTGGAGATACTCGGTGCAACGACGGCGTAGACCTTATATTTCCGATTGTGATCACTTTTTTTGATCAGATCAATTACGTTCAGAATGAACGATTTATCGGAAATTGCACCGAACGGGCATTGGTATACACACGCCCCGCAGGAGACGCATTTTCCGTTGTCAATTTTGGCGCTGCCGTCGTCATTGGCGCTGATGGCCTTCAGTTTGCAGGAGTTTTCACAGGGACGCTTGCGGTTGACGATGGCAAAATAGGGACAGACCTGTGCGCATTTTCCGCAGTTGACGCATTTGGACTTGTCAATCCGGGCTTTTTGATGCTCGTCATAGGTGATGGCGTTTTTGGGGCAGATCTCCTCACACCGGTGTGCAAGGCAGCCCCTGCAGGCGTCGGTGACGACATAGCCGCCGGCGGGGCAGTCGTCGCAGGCGATGTCGATAACCTCGATGACGTTGGCGTTGTTTTTATCGCCGCCCATAGCCAGCCGAACGCGTTCGGAGAGAATGGCGCGTTCTTTATAAACACAGCAGCGCATGGTGGGGGTTTTCCCCGGGATAATTTCCTTGGGAATGGTCGTGATATGCTCAAGCAAATCGTCGTCCCAGGCATGCCGGGCGACCTCTTTGAGCACACTGTACTTCAAATATTGAACTTTGGTGTCAAACTTCTGCAAGGATTTCACCCCCTAAAAATAACTCGTCTTGATTTTCTTACCCATTTTCTCTAAACAATCGGCCAGTTCTTTGACAAGCTGCATCTTGATCGTGAAAGTGATCGGCAGATCGGAGTTTTGATGGGCGGGATTGACCGCTTTTCCGACAAAGAAATTGATGTCGGTCGCATCTTCAAACAGCATTCGGGCAATCATCGAAGCGCCGTCTTTTTTATAGCACCACTGCTCGAAGGACTTGTTGTCATCGAGATAGTTTTTCGAGTATTCAAGCACGCGGTTGATGGTGACAACACCTTCGGTGACCAGATCGGCGCCGTCGAGCTGCGCAACGGGCGGGATTTCGGGATCGTCGAACGACAAGCTCGGATGCAGTTGCTTATGCAGATAATCCGCCGCGAGCAGTGAAGTCGTGCCGCCGCAGACGATATGCTTTCCCTCTTTGGCAAAAAACAGCGACATCATCCTTTTGCAGTCGTCACGGTTGGCGGGCGGTCCGATGATTAGGTTGACGGGTTCGCGTTTTCGGATACGGACGGTACAGACCGTCGCGTCGTCGCCCGGCTGTCCCTCGTACAGTTTATTGGTCTCATCAATCAAGATGGTGGAGAGGGTTTTGGCCGTGAAACCGACATGCCAGAAGGTGGTCATATAGTCGATGATGTCGTTTCGGCTCCAACCGAAATTGTAGCTCAGCCCCACGCCCGCATGTTCTACACCGTCCGAAAAGGCGAGGAACACGTCGTTTTCGCAGAGGTCCGTCTCGGTTTTAATGATCTTTTTATCCGCAATACTGATCTCATTGAACGGCAGCTCACGGTTTTTCCCGTCACGAAGCATAACCACCTTGGGGTTGTCGTATTGGATAATCTCGGCTTTTTGATTGTTGACGATGCGAATTACGGTGAAAGTCGAATAGGCAATTCCCCGGGTCGAGCAGACGGGCAGGGTGGCTACGACGGTCTCCACGGCATCCTCCAGTTTCAATCCGGCAGCAAGCATTGTGGAGATGATTTTGGAAGTCAGAGTCGACAGAATATTGGCCTTGACGCCACTGCCGAGTCCGTCCGCAAGCACGATGATTGTGGAGTTGCCGTCATCGGGTTCCACAATTTCGATGTGGTCGCCGCACAGCTGTTCACCTGTGTGGTTGACGGCGAGATATCCGATATCGGCACAGAGATTATTTGCCGTCATACGAGATCGACTCCTTCAGCTTGGTCAGCGCGATTTTGGTTTCGGCGGCCGTTTCACCCAGCAGCGAGGCAATTTCCTGAACGATTCGCATCTGCTTGTCCACAACCCGGTCGGCCGTTTCAACCGTCTGTTGGCTGAGCGCTTCTTTGCTCCTGCGTTCGTTCTCCTCGTCGGTGACATCCCGGAAAATTGAAATTAAATTTCCGGATTTTTTGTCGGGTACGATGGTGAGTTCCAGATAACGGTCGAACTCGGCGTAGTAATCGCGTTTGTTGACAACGTGTTTGCCTTTATTAAGTGTATCAATAAATACCGACGGATCCATCACGCGAATCACGGGACCGCCGAGCACATCGGAGCGGGTATTGATATTCAGCATCCTCATGGCCGCGGGATTGATCTGCTGGATTTCGCAGGCCTCGTTGACGACCATGATGCCGTTGGGGGTATTGTCGAGAATGTTGTTGGAAAACCGCTCAGATTTCTCCATCAGATAAGGCAGGCACATGTTGATTTCGGCCTTGCCCTGATAGACGGCGATCGCTTTATCGCGGCAGGTGTCATAGCCGCAGGTGCCGCAGTTGAGTTCGTCGTCTGGTGAAAGTTTCCCCATCTTTTTCAGGATTTCATTGATTTCGGCCTCACTCGGGCAGAGCTTTTTCACCTCAATGCAGGCGTGTTCTTCCGACAGCAGACAGCTTTCCGGCTGTTCGACGTCAAAGTCCTCTGTGCCTGCATATTTTGTGATTGCCTGATAGTGACGCAGCGGGGAATTGCGGTATTTTTCCATGATCGGGCCGCCGATGCAGCTTCCGATGCAGGAAGACATCTCAATAAAACAATGATGAATACTGCCGGCGGCGATGTCATTCAAGACGCTCTTGCAGTTTTCAATGCCGTCGATGCTGAGATAGGTATAAGCGGAGTTCTTTTTCAGCAGTGTCTTTAAGATGCCGCCTGTGGTCGGGAATAACCGCGCCAAACCTTTGCCGTCCCGGTCATCCCCGCGTTCCAGTTCAATTTCCGCCTTTTCCAACATGAACGTGAGTTCATCGAAGGTGAGTGCGGCGTCGACGGAGCTGAGGGCAGCTTCATCCTTTTTGGAAAGGCAGGGGCCGATAAATACGGTCTTGGCATTCGGATACCGACGCTTGATGTCGGCGCAGTGTGCCTGCATCGGCGTCACGACGGGCGCCAGAGTTCCTGCGAGCTGCGGATAATACTTTTCTACGAGCAGGTTGATTGTGTGGCAGCAGGAAGTGATGATGATATCCCGTTCACCCGAGAGCGCCAGTTTCTCATATTCGCGCTTGACCATCGTCGCGCCGATTGCGGTTTCCTCAGCATCGAAGAAACCGAGCTTCTTCAGTGCTTTTTGCAGTGCCGAAATCCCGCAGCCTTCGTAATAGGCGGCGAAGGAGGGTGCGATACTGGCAATCACCGGAGCGTCCTCTTTTAAAAGCACGCCCACAATCTCGGTTTCGTCGGCCACCTTTTTGGCGTTTTGCGGGCAGACGACATAACAACGGCCGCACAAAATGCACTCATCGGCGATGACGTTGGCCTGATTGCCCGAAAATCGGATCGATTTGACCGGACAATTACGGATGCATTTATAGCAGTTTTTGCAGTTTGATTTTTGAAATTTCAAAAATTCGGTCATGATTTATTCAGCTTCAATCTTTTCATAACTTCCTGTTCGAAAAATGCTTTTGTTGTCTCAGGGGAGACCGAAAAGCTCTCTTCGTCGATCGTGACGTTGACGCCGCTTTGGCATTTGCCCATGCAGAAAGTGCCCGCAAGATCAATCTGGTCTTTGAGATTGTTTTCCGCAATCAAATATTGAAGTTGTTCCACCACCTGGCGGGAACCTTTGATATGGCAGGAACTGCCGATGCAAACGGTGATTTTCATGATTACAGCCTCCGTTTTATTATTCATAATCCACGACGTTGACCCACCGCAGCAGGAATTCGCGCTCCTGCGGTCTGCCCTTGACCGACTGCGACGCGGCCACGATCGGCATCCACTTCTGCACATATTGCCGAGCAGTATCGGTCTTTTTGCAAAACAGATTCAGATATTTCTCGGCGCCGTCGATGTCTCCAGCCAGCCAAAACAACAGATAAGTGCGAGCAGCATCGGCGGATGCGTTGCCCTGTGTGACGTGTGACCAGTCGAGAATATAATGCGCGCCGTCGGGTTTGATGATGATGTTGGACGGATTAAAATCCCCGTGGCAGATTTTTTTATGCGTCGGCATTGCGTCCAGACGAGTGTGCAGTTCATAGCGGGTGGTGGCGTCCAAGGTGCTTTCGCTGATTTTTCGATTCATTTTGTCCTTGAGTTTATTGAGCAGAGGGGCCTCGTGGGAGAAGATCTCCGTCTGGATGTCGATGAACAGATCCAAATAGCGGTCGAAATCCTTCGGGTTTTCGTCCATCTGCTGCTGGAGCGTCTTGCCCTCGATAAATTCGGAGCGGATCGCCCATTTGCCGTCGAGTTTCATAACCTCGATGATTTTCGGCACATTCAAACCCGTCTCCTCGATGCGCGCCTGATTCAGTGCTTCGTTGAGAATGTCGGATTTCGAATAGTCCGCATCGAATACCTTGAGCACGGTTTCGCCGTCCCGGTAGACGGTTTTTCCCGTCCTGACGGCGATGATTTTGTCGGCGTTGATACTCATCCCATGTTCCTCCTTATATTAATTAAATTGTTCAGATATCTTTATGTTCACCGTAAAAGGCGTTCAAATACATCTGCTTGATCTCGCTCATCAGCGGGTAACGCGGGTTGGCCGAGGTGCACTGGTCGTCAAAGGCCTGCTCGGTCATTGCATCAAGCCGCGCCAAAAAGTCATCTTCGTTCGCAACGTAATCTTTGATCGTCGGTTTGATGCCGATATAGGCTTTCAATTCGTCGATCTTTGCGATCAGTCCGTTCAGCTTGTCGGTATCGGTCTTACCCTTAATACCCAGGTAATCGGCGATTTTGGCATAGCGTGCGAGGGTGTGCGGGTGATCATACTGCGAAAACGTGCCCATTTTAACCGGGACATCGACCGCGTTATAACGCAACACTTCGTCCATCATCAGCGCGTTTGCGACGCCGTGCGGGATGTGGTGGAATGAACCCAGCTTGTGGGCCATCGAGTGCATCACGCCCAAGAAGGCGTTGGCGAATGCCATACCGGCCATGGTTGCGGCATTGGCCATTTTCTCGCGTGCCACAGGGTCGGGTGTGCCGGAGCAGGCGCTGTCATAAGCACGCGGCAGGTATTCGAAAATCATCTCAAGCGCTTTGAGCGCGAGCCCGTCGGTGAAATCGGTCGCCAGCATGGAGGCAAAGGCCTCGAGCGCATGCGATACCGCGTCGATGCCGGAGGCGCTGGTCAGACCGCGCGGTGCGTTCATCATCATGTCCGCGTCGACAATTGCCATTTTGGGCATCAGCTCATAATCGGCAAGCGGATATTTGACGCCGGTCTTTTCGTCGGTGATCACGGCAAACGGCGTGACCTCGGAGCCGGTACCCGCAGAGGTCGGAACCGCGATAAAATAGGCTTTTTCACCCATTCTCGGGAAGGTATAAACCCGCTTGCGGATGTCCATAAAGCGCATGGCCATGTCCATAAAGTCTGCCTCGGGATGTTCATACAGCACCCACATGATCTTGGCTGCGTCCATCGCCGAACCGCCGCCAACCGCGATGATCACATCGGGTGAAAAGGCGGTCATCAGCGCCGCGCCCTCTTTGGCGCAAGCCAGTGTCGGATCGGGTTCGACATGGGAAAACGTCGTGTGCATCAGGCCCATCTCGTCGAGTTTTTTCTCGATGGGTTTGGTGTAACCGTTGGAATATAAGAAACTGTCGGTGACAATAAAGGCCTTTTTCTTGTGTAGGACATTGCCGAGTTCGTCGAGTGCGACGGGCAGGCAGCCTTTTTTGATATAGACCTTTTCAGGTGTACGGAACCAGAGCATATTCTCTCTCCTCTCGGCGACGGTTTTGATGTTGAGCAGATGTTTGACGCCCACGTTTTCCGAGACGGAGTTGCCGCCCCAGCTTCCGCAGCCCAGCGTCAGCGACGGTGCGAGTTTGAAATTGTACAAGTCGCCGATACCGCCTTGCGCCGACGGAGTGTTGACGAGAATGCGACAGGTTTTCATGCGTTCGGAAAAACGCGCGAGTTTTTCGGTTTCGGTCAAGGCATTCAGATAAATCGAAGCAGTGTGTCCGTAGCCGCCGTCCGCAATTAGGTGATCGGCTTTGTCAAACGCATCGTCGATATTCTTGGCGCGGTACATGGCCAGCACGGGGGACAGCTTTTCGTGTGCGAATTCTTCGGATAAGTCCACACTCTCGACTTCACCGATTAAAATCTTGGTCTTTTCGGGCACTTCGACATTCGCCAGAGCAGCAATTTTATAAGCGGTCTGACCAACGATTTTCGCATTGAGTGCACCGTTGATCAAAATGACCTTGCGGACTTTTTCGGTCTCTTCTTTGTTCAGAAAATAGCAACCGCGGTCGGCAAATTCCTTTTTGACCTGTGTATAGACTTTATCGAGGACGATGACCGATTGCTCGGAAGCGCAGATCATACCGTTGTCGAAGGTCTTGGAATGAATAATCGAGTTTACAGCCAGCACGAGATCGCCGGTATCGTCGATAACGGCGGGCGTGTTGCCCGGGCCGACGCCGAGTGCGGGTTTGCCCGAAGAATAGGCGGCTTTGACCATGCCGGGGCCGCCGGTTGCGAGGATAATATCGGCCTCTTTCATCACGAGGTTGGTCATGTCCAAACTCGGTGCGTCAATCCATGCGATGATGTTTTCGGGCGCTCCGGCTTCCACGGCTGCTTCAAGGACAATGCGGGCCGCTTCAATGGTGGACTTTTTAGCTCTCGGGTGTGGGCTGAAAATGATCCCGTTGCGGGTTTTCAAAGCGATCAGTGCCTTGAAGATCGCGGTGGAAGTCGGATTTGTCGTCGGGATGACCGCGGCGATGACACCGATCGGCTCGGCGATTTTTTTCATGCCGAAAGCGGCGTCCTCTTCAATGACACCGCAGGTTTTTGTGTTTTTATAAGCGTTGTAGATATATTCGGACGCGTAATTATTCTTGATGACTTTGTCTTCTGCGATGCCCATCCCAGTTTCTTCAACAGCCAGCTTTGCCAGCGGAATGCGCGCCTTGTTTGCCGCCAAAGCCGCAGCGAGAAAAATCCGGTCGACCTGTTCTTGAGAATAAAGTGCAAAGCGTTTTTGTGCCGCACGCACTTCAGCCAGACGCTGTTCCAGTTTCTCTACGCTGTCGATGATCGGATAAGTGATTGCCTTCATACGAACCCCTCCTGATGTTTATGGCTTAATCATAACATCGGGAATCGGGTTTGTGAAATGCTTAAGTTGAATATCGATATAACAATATCGATATGACAATATCTAATAAAACTAAAACAAAGATCGTTTAATTTTTGTCAATTCATCTAAAAAGGCCTTGTCGATGGGGGAGAGGCGATAGTCCTGCTTGTAAATCAAAACATCGCGGTATTTCCGGTCGTTTTCGGCGCAGGTGCGCTGCACAAGCAAATAGCGTTCAAGCATACGCTTCGGAACAGGGGAGCCCCATATGTAAGTATCGGAGACTTCTGAAAGCAAATCCATCTGGCTGCCGCGCTCGAACAGATAGATATGTTTATCGGCCTTGCCGTCGGCCGCGCCGATTGCTTCGTTTTTGCGGACGGTGCTCATCGACAGCGACGGCACATAGGGGTCAGCGTGCCCCAGTTCGACAAACGGGGTCAGGTCGCGGATCGAAAGTTCATTCTTTTCGGCAAGCGGATGCTTCGCTGACATTAAAAGCACCGGGGTGAACTCATAAATGACTTCAAAGGCGAGTTCCTTTTCCCGAAACATCTCTTTATAATTCTTTTCATAAATCGACTGATACCGTACGATGCCGAGTTTATAATCCGCGTTCAGCATATTGCTGATGGCGCGCTGGGCGCTCGTCTCGCGGAAAGTCAACTCTGCGCTCGAAGTCCTGTCCAGCTTTTTAATAAACTCGGTAAAAGCGCAACAGATATAACTGGCTCTCGGAACCGAGATGGAAAACTGCCGCGCGGGTTTATCGCCTTTTTGGTACATGGATTCGATCTCGTCCACCTGTGTGAGTACTTTTCTCGCATACCCTAAAAACTCGTCGCCCTCCGGCGTCGGGTAGATGCCTTTCGGCGTGCGCTTAAACAGGGTGACGCCGAGAGTATCCTCGAGTTCTCGGATCGCCCGGCTCAAGTTCGGTTGGGAGGTATAAAGCCGCTCGGCGGCTTTGGTCATGGAGTTGGTCTCGGCGATTTCGACGGCATATTTCAAATGCAGCAGGTTCATTCGCAGTCCTCCGGATAATCCTCCCGCAGATGCTTGGAGAGGATTGCGAGCGACGAAGCTAGATTTTCGTTTTCGATCAATACATTATCGGGAACTCGAAGAATGGTGGGCGCAAAATTCCAAATTGCTTTAATCCCACAAGCAATCAGGCGGTCACAAATCTCTTGCGCTACCTTTACAGGTGTGGTGATGATGCCCAGTTTGATATTTTTGTTTTGACAAACGACCTCAACATCCTGAAGCGGGAGTACGGGTTTTCCGTTGATTATCGTTCCTACCACAGCTTCACACAGATCAAAAGCTGCGATGATATCTAAACCGTAATCCGAGAAGCCGTGATAAGAAAGAAGCGCTTTTCCGAGATTGCCTGCGCCGACTAAAATGGTTTTGGTCTCGCTGCCGTACCCCAGACATTGCTCAATCTGTCCGATGAGCTGTTCCACGTCGTATCCGGTTTTGGGCCGTCCGGAACCGCTCACGGCACCCAGGTCTTTGCGCACCTGGACCTCGTTGAGCCCGAACGCTGCGGCAATGGTAACGGAGGAGATATTCTTTCGGTCGCCTTTGATTGAGTTTAAATAATGCAGATAAACCGGCAATCTTCTTAAGGTAGTGACGGATATCTCCTTTTCGGTCACAAAAATCACTCCAATCTGTATACTGTTTACTATAACATGTTTTCAATTTTAGTCAATACGTTATATATCGATATCTCATTATCTGTTTGACTTCTTACAGGGATTTACAATCCTGCAGCCGAGTGATACAATGATATCGCCATCAGGAAGGTGAGTATATCATGCGATTTATTGTTTTATTGGCGAAAGCGATGATGAGAGCCATGGCCTCAATCCCGATTCTCGCAGTTCTCTATATCCTGTTTTATTTTTTATTCACAGGTGTAAGCGCAGTCGGTGCACAGGTATGGGCGTTCATCGGATTTTCGCTCTCTGCTGCTGCGGTGTGCATCGGTGTGATTTATTCAATTTGGGCGTTCGTCGTTCCGTTTAAAAGAGCGGTATATTCTCTGAAGAAGAAAATTCATCTTTTTTATTTCGGAGATACAGCGAAGTTTGCTTATGAACGCCTGTTTGAAAAAGCTAACGAGTATATGAAATTATGGCGCACTGCTTCGGGAAGGGTAAATTTAATCACCATACTTTTGCTGCCGACACGAATTTTCTCGGGCATTTCTCTTTATGTATTCGGTACGTTATTTTTATCAATTTTTATTCTGTTAACTTTACCGATGATATCGCTGGCGTCGGTAAAACAAACCGATCAATCAAGAGAATAATATTCATCTGGTTTTATTGTATATTACACTGTTAAATTTTATTGACTGTGGGTATATAGTTATAAGCTTGACAGAAAAGCTAATTATGGTAAAATAGTGATAATAAAAGCAAAGGATTTGAGCAGATGAAGTTTTCCGAAATGCAGTATGTCCGGCCCAACCCCGAAAAAGTCGGTGCAATATATGAAAAACTGATCGCGCAGGTCAAAAATGCCGAAATCGCGCAAGATGTGTTCGACGCAATTATGGAACACGAAAAAGTTCTGATGGATTTTTCGACTGCGCAGGCGTTGGTGAATGTCCGCCACTCCATCGACACCGAAGATAAATTTTATGATGAGGAAAACGACTTTTTGGATCAGGCGGGGCCGTTGTTTGAAGAGAAAATGCAGCCGTTTATTAAGGCACTGCTCGACAGCAAATTCCGCCCCGACTGTGAAAAACGATTCGGCAAGCTGCTGTTTATCAATGCCGAACTCTCGGTCAAGTGCTTTTCTCCGGCCATCATTGACCTGCTGCAGGAAGAAAACAAACTCGTCAGCGAATACGACAAGCTCATTGCGAGCGCCAAGATCGATTTCGACGGCAAGACGTTGAATTTGGCGCAATTGGGACCGTATAAAGAAAACGCCGACCGCGCTGTACGCAAAGCCGCTTACGAAGCCGACGGAAACTTCTTTATGTCCCACGAAAAAGAGTTTGACGAAATTTACGATAAACTCGTCAAAGTGCGCACCGAGATCGGCAAGAAGCTCGGTTACAAAAATTTTATTCCGGTCGGTTATATGCGCATGCAGCGCAACTGCTACACACCCGAAATGGTCACTCGGTTTCGCAAACAGGTACTCGACGATCTGGTTCCGGTCGCAAACCGCCTGCGCGAAATGCAGGCAAAGCGCATCGGACTTGACAAACTGTCGCTGTATGATCTGCTTTATACGTTCAAAGAGGGCAACCCAAAACCCGACGGCACCGCTGATGAACTGGTCGCCGAGGCCGTGAAAATGTATCACGAGATGTCGGAGCGCACCGGCGTTTTCATCGATTTCATGATCGATAACGGCTTGATGGATCTGGTGACCAAGCCTAAAAAATGCGGAGGCGGCTTCTGCACTTTCTTTGCAAATTACAAATCCCCGTTCATCTTCGCCAATTTCAACGACACACAGGGTGATGTCGGCACGCTGACCCATGAAGCGGGACACGCCTACGCGTTTTACGTCGCCGGAGACGACGAGATTTACGAGACCGCCGGGCCTTCGCTCGATGCCTGCGAAATCCACTCGATGTCGATGGAGTTTTTCGCGTGGCCGTGGCTCGAGAAGTTTTACGGAAAAGACGCCGAACGTGCGCGGCTCGCGCACCTCGAGGACGCGGTCACATTCATCCCCTACGGCACAATGGTTGACCACTTTCAGCACATCATGTACGAAAACCCGAACCTGACCCCGGCGCAGCGCCACAAGGAATGGATGAAGCTCGAAAAGCAGTATCGCCCCTATATCGATTTTGAGACTGTGCCGTGTTATTCGCAGGGCAGGGGTTGGCAGCGCCAGTCGCACATCTATGAAGTCGCGTTTTATTATATCGATTACTGCCTGGCGCAGAGCGTCGCATTGGCATTCTGGGCACAGAGCCGTAAAGACCGCAAAAACGCCTGGGAGCGTTACAACAAGCTCGTCGACTGCACCGGCAAAAAGACCTTCACCGAACTCTGCAAGGTCGCCGATATGACGGACCCGTTCACCGACGGCTGTTTAAAACAAGTCGCCGCCACGGCGTTCGAGTATCTGAACCAGTTATCTGAATAGTTAACAGTCAGCAATGAAAATTGAGCAGTGACAACGCTATTTGTTGTCACTGCTCACTTTAAACTGTGGTTGATAAATATTTACACCTTGTCGCTTTTCATCTTTTTGCTGAAGACGAAAATCGCAATTCCCAAGACTACCGCCGCGTAGCCGATCACCCACCACAAGTCGGGCATGATGGCCGCGTAATTGCCCGAGAGCGCGCTTCTTCCGGCGTTGACCGCGTGCGCAAAGGGCAGGGCATAGGCGATGGTTTTGAACGCGCCGCCAACAAGATTGAGGTCGAACCAGGTGCCGGACAGCCATGCGCTGAGGTTGGTGAGCAGTGCGCCGCAGATGCCGCCGACTTGCTTGTCGTTGAATACGCTGCCGCACAACAGCCCGATGCCGATGAATAAAACCGCTGTCGGAATCTGCACCGCAATCGAGAGCAGGATGTTTACCGTCACCGTCAAACCGAGCGCGATAGCCACCGCAAAGCAGACGGCGATTTGAGCGAGTGCCATCGGAAAAATCGGGAGTATGTACCCCAAGATGAAGTCCGAGGACGTCATCGGCGAGGTGAACAACCGAAGCAAAAACGAACCCGTGCGGTCTTTGGAGATTAATGTCGCCGAGAACAGCGATACAAACGACAGCCCGAACACTGCGATGCCCGGTGTAAGCTGGTCGATTTCGAACATCGGGATCGGAATATTAGCTTGAATCGTCGAGAGCAGCAGCATGACCGCAACCGGGAAACCGAGGCCGAACGCGAGATTGAGCGGGTCACGCAGCATTTCTTTGCGGTTGCGGGACGCAAACCAAAGCATTCTCATAAAGCCGCTCCTTTCGTGTCGGTTGCCAGTGCGATAAAGGCGTCTTCGAAATTCTTCGCGCCGGTTTTTGCAATCAGTTCTTTGGCGGTTCCGATAGCTTTCAAATGTCCGTCCGCCATAATCCCGATTCGGTCGGAAAGCGCCTCGGCTTCTTCCATGTAGTGGGTCGTCAGAATCATCGTGACCTTACCCTTTAACGCGCTGATGGCTTTCCACAGTTCGCGTCGCGCAAGTACATCCAGCCCGAGCGTCGGTTCGTCTAAAAACAGGATTTTCGGATCGGAGATCAACGCCATCGCAATGCTCAGCCGCCGCTGCATGCCGCCCGATAGAATTTTCGCTTTTTTGTCCGCGACTTCCGCAAGTATAAAGGTCTCGATCATCCGGGCGGCTTTTTCCTTGGCGGCCTTTTTGTCCGCGCCGTAAATCCCCGCGATCAGTTCCAGGTTTTCGCGCACGGTCAGGTTGCGGGCAATCGCAGTCTCCTGTGGGGAGACGTTGGTGTTCTCCTTGACCTTATGCGCGGCTTTGACAATGCTGTCGCCGAGCATTTCGGCATCGCCGGAAGTCGGTCTGCAAAGCCCCGAGAGCATTTTGATGGTCGTGGTTTTGCCCGCACCGTTCACTCCGAGCAGCGCAAACAACTCGCCGTTTTCAATCGATAAGTTGAGATTGTTAACAGCGGTTTTATCTTTAAATTTCTTGGTCAGTCCGGTTGTCTGAATCGCAGCCATCGCTCATTCCTCCGTGATCTCTCGCGCGTTTTTGATCTGTTTTGAGAATTCATGTAATGCGTCGTGTAAAATGTCGCTTTTGACAATCGCGATACCTTGATCTTCGTCTCCGAGCAGCAATAACATATCGCCCGGCTTGATGTGAAAGACATCACGGGCCTCTTTGGGGATGACAATCTGCCCTTTTTCGCCGACCTTGACGGTCCCAAAGACATATTTGCCCTTGGGGGCACCGCTCGGTGTATTTGTTCCATTATCCATTCTAACATCTCCTACAAGTATGAAATGTAGGAATAGTATAACATATATACATTAAATTATCAATACAAAATAATGTAGGGCGGGATGCCCACATCCCGTCGCGTCCCTGTAGGGAAAGGTCTTGACCTTTCCGAGCGAGCGAAAGGTGTTCGCACTAATTTATTGTTTTGATGATATAAAATAAATAACACCATGTCATTGCATCATTTATAACACTTTCACAGGTTGTCCACAACCTGCCAGGTTATAAATTTGCACGGAAATCTGTGTGAATGGGGAAAACCGTGCGACAAGAACGAGAACAGGGATTCCGACCCTTACAACGAGGGTACCCCCTTGTGGTCGCCTTTATGTTCGTTAATTTAACTTGAATATCATCAATGTGACACATCAATGCGGATGCTTTTGGCGGGCGATTCTGCCCTCATCGGACTGCGGTCCGACGGAAAGGTCAAGACCTTTCCCTACAGAGACACGGGCTGTGGTCAGCTCGCCCTATCATATTAAAAAAACGGTATCGTTTTTGCGATACCGTTTTGTTTAAACTTAGTTTACTTTAAAATCTTCTTCAGCCGTTCTACGGCTTCTCTGGTGCGTTCGGCATTGCCGAAGGCGGTCAGGCGGAAAAAGCCCTCACCGTTTTTGCCGAATCCCGCGCCGGGTGTTCCGACCACCTGCGCCTTTTGCAGCAGCAAGTCGAAAAAGTCCCACGACTTCATGTTGTTCGGGCATTTGAGCCAGATATACGGCGAATTCTTGCCGCCGCAGTACCAGATGCCGAGTTCGTCGAGTGCCGCGCCGATCACGGCAGCGTTATTTTTATAATAGGCAATCTGTTCGCGGGTCTGGCGGAAACCGGCGTCGGAGAAGACCGCAGCCGCGCCGCGCTGGATGATATAGCTGGTGCCGTTGTATTTGGTGGTCTGGCGGCGCTGCCAGCGCTTGTTGACCGAAACACCGTCAAAGACGAGCTCGTTCGGTACGATGGTGTAGCCGCAACGGGTGCCGGTGAAGCCGGCTGTTTTGGAAAGCGAGCAGATTTCGAGGGCGCACTTCTTTGCACCCTCGATCTGATAAATCGAGGTCGGCAGAGCGGGGTCATCGACAAACGCCTCATAGGCCGCGTCAAAGATGATCAGTGCCTTTTGTGCCAGCGCATAATCGACCCACGCTTTGAGTGCGTCGAACCCGTAAACCGCACCGGTTGGGTTATTCGGCGAGCAGATGTAGATCACATCGGCTTTGACATTTTTGTCGGGCATCGGCACAAAGCCGTTTTCGTAGTTGGCGTTTGAAAAGATCACCTTATGTCCTGCAATGACGTTGACGTCGAGATAAGCCGGATAGACCGGATCGGGAAGCAAAATCGTGTTGTCGGTGTCGAGCAGATCCATGATGCTGCCGAGGTCGCTCTTTGCGCCGTCGCTGACAAAAATCTCATTGTCCTCGAGCGAGACATTCTTTTTGGCGTAATATTTTTTTAACGCTTCGGTCAAAAAGTCATAGCTGTAGCAGTTGGTCTCGGGGCCGTAGCCGCGAAAGCCCTCGGGCGTGCCCATCTCACGGACGGCTTTGGACATATCGGTAACCACCGCCTCACAGAGGGGCAGGGTGACATCGCCGATTCCGAGCCGGATGACATCCGCTTTCGGGTTGGCCTTTTTATATTCGTTGACTTTTTTGCCGATGGTCGCAAAGAGATAACTTTCTGGGATGTTGTCGAAATTGTTGTTGAGCTTCATGTCGGTCTCCTATGTTTATTGTTTTTAATCTGCTTCCACAGTGCCGTCAAACACTTTTACGGCGGGGCCGGTCATTAAAACGCGTTCGTCGGTATAGTTGATGGTCAGATCGCCGCCGCGCAGATGTACGGTGATATCTTTGCCTTTTTCGCAGATGCCGTTCAACACCGCCGCGACCGCCGCCGCGCAAGCGCCGGTGCCGCAGGCCAGTGTTTCGCCGCTGCCGCGTTCCCAGACCCGCATGGCGATCTCGTTCTTGCCAATCGGTTTGACAAATTCGGTGTTCACGCTGTCGGGGAACAGATGGCAGGTTTCGAAAATCCGGCCCGTATGTTCCAGATCAATCGAGTTGATCTCGTCACGGAACACCACGCAGTGGGGGTTGCCCATGCTGACGCAGGTGATCAGATATTGAATACCGCGAAAAGTCTGGGGGACGGCGATGGCCGTTTCCATCGGAAGTCGTACAGGGATTTTGGCGCATTCCAAAATAGCTTTGCCCATATCGACCGTCGCCCCGACGCAGATGCCGTCTTCAATTTGAAGCTGCAGTGTCTTCACACCGGAGAGAGTATCGATCTTGACGACCGGTTTTTTGGCAATACCGGTGTCGTAGATGTATTTACCTACGCAGCGGATACCGTTGCCGCACATCTTACCCTCGGAGCCGTCGGCGTTGAAAATGCGCATCTTGGCGTCGGCAATGTCGGACGGACAAATCAAAATCACACCGTCCGAGCCGACCGAGAAACTGCGCGGGGACAATTCAATCGCCAGCTTTGAGGGGTTTTCGACCTTTTGTTCAAAGCAGTTGATATAGATATAGTCGTTGCCGATTCCGTGCATTTTTGTAAATTTATAAAGCATCTTTTTCCTTCCTTTCGTGCCGTTCCTCCGTTGTTATATCTTTGTTTTACCAAATTACTTTAGAGGCGATGTCTTTTTGTGCCAATGCGATAAAATCGTCAATCGGCATTGAACCGATATCGCCCTCGCCGCGTTTACGAACCGAGACCGTACCTTCCTCGAGCTCTTTTTCACCCACCACCAGCATATACGGTATCTTTTGCAGCTGTGCCTCACGGATCTTGTAGCCGATTTTCTCGTTGCGGGTGTCGAGTTCGCAGCGCAGTCCGGCGGCGACCAATTTGTCGTTAACTTTTTGTGCGCCGTCGAGTGTCTTGTCGGAAATCGGCAATACTTTCGCCTGTACCGGCGACAGCCATAGCGGGAACGCGCCGGCATACTTTTCGATCAACAGCGCAAGTGTGCGTTCGTAGCAGCCGATTGAGGTGCGGTGGATGATATAGGGGTTTTTCTTGCTGCCGTCGGCGTCGGTATATTCCATGCCAAATTTTACCGCCAGCATCTGATCAACCTGAATGGTAATGAGTGTATCTTCTTTACCGTAGACATTTCTGATTTGGATATCTAATTTCGGTCCGTAGAAAGCGGCTTCGCCGACGCCGATCTTATAAGGAATCTGCAGATGATCGAGGATTTTCTGCATTGTGCTCTGCGCTTCATCCCATTGTTCGGGTGTACCGATATATTTATCGGTATCGGCGGGATCCCACTGTGAGAACCGGTATGAGACGTCTTCATACAAACCGAGTGTCTTGAGCATAAACAAAGCAAGCTCCAGACAACCGCGGAATTCGTCTTCCAACTGATCGGGGCGGCATACCAGATGCCCTTCGGAAATCGTGAACTGGCGGACGCGGATCAGACCGTGCATCTCGCCGCTGGCCTCGTTGCGGAACAATGTCGAGGTCTCGTTATAGCGCAGCGGAAGATCGCGATAGGAACGTGCGCGGTTGAGATAGGCCTGATACTGGAACGGGCATGTCATCGGTCTGAGCGCAAAGACTTCTTTATCTTTTTCCTCGTCGCCCAAAACAAACATTCCGTCGCGGTAGTGATCCCAGTGTCCGGAGAGTTTATATAAATCACTCTTTGCCATGAACGGAGTTTTGGTCAGCTGCCAGCCGCGTCTTGCTTCTTCATCTTCGACAAACCGCTGCAGCAGCTGGAGAATTTTCGCGCCCTTCGGGAGCATGATGGGAAGCCCCTGTCCGATCAGTTCGGAGGTGGTGAACAGCTCCAGTTCGCGCCCGAGCTTGATATGATCGCGCTTTTTGGCTTCTTCGAGCATCGCAAGATATTGCTCGAGGTCGGCGGCTTTTGGGAACGCCGTGCCGTAAATGCGCTGCAGCATCTTGTTTTTTGAGTCGCCGCGCCAGTAAGCGCCTGTCGAAGAAGTCAATTTAAACGCTTTAACCAAACCCGTGGCAAACAGATGACTGCCTGCACAGAGGTCTGTGAAGTCGTCCTGTTTGTATAAGCTGATCTCCTCGCCTTCGGGAAGATCTTCAATCAGTTCAACCTTGTAAGGCTCGTTCTTTTCATGGAAATAGACGATTGCTTTGTCGCGCGGCATTGAAAAACGCTCGAGCTTGTAGTTGGCCTTGACGATTTTCTTCATTTCATCTTCAATCTTTTCGAGAATTTCGGATGTAAATGGGACGTCGATGTCAAAATCATAATAAAATCCGTCTTCGATAGCCGGGCCGATGGCGAGTTTAGCCTGCGGGTACAGGCGTTTGACCGCCTGTGCTAAAATGTGCGAAGCGGTGTGGCGGAAAGTCCATTTGCCGTCCGCATCGTCCCAGGTCAAAATCTGCAACTTACAATCCCGGTCGAGCACATGGGTCAAATCAACCCGTTTGCCGTCGACCAATGCCGCCAGCGCACCGCGCACCAGTTCTTCGGAAACCGACTTTGCCGCGTCGTAAACGGAGAGGGGCGCATCAAATTTGACGACTTTTCCGTCTTTCAGTGTGATGTTCATGTTCATCAATCCTTTCTGAGTTTGAAAGAGTTTATTAAAAAAATAAAAACACCCCACGCAGGTAAATTCCTGCAAGGGGTGAGAGAATTCCCACGGTTCCACCCTTGTTCATCAAACCGAACTGATAAATTCGGGAAGAATTTTTCGGAAGAAAAATTCTTCAGAGGAATTCGTTTAGCGAATTCCTATTGATCCTTCATTGGGGCTTCTTAACGCGAAGAGACGTCCGCGCCTATTCATTGAGTTCGGGCGGAAGCTCGGGAGTGGTCGTACCGTCTTGCGAAAAGCCGCTCGCAGCAAACGCAGCTCTCTCTGATTCGTCGGACAACGGTCACATCTCCGTCGAAGCTGATATCATATAGTATATCACCGGTGAAAGAAAAATGCAATACCGGTTTTCGGATTTTTGGAAATTCTTGTTTTATCAATCATTTAAGATTATTATTGTTCGTCGTTTTGTTATCTTTTAAAAGATCACAGCTTCCCGTCATCGCACAGCCGGAACAACCGCAGCCGCAGGAGGACTTTCCCTTTTTTTGATTCCGTATCATTACGATAATGATCCCGGTAATCGCAGCTGCCAACGCCAAACAAATCAAAACTTTTGCAAGATTATCGATGAACCAGGTAAACATATGACTGCCTCCGTTTCTTCCGATAATTCCGATAATATTATTATATCACAAAAGCGTGTAAATTTCTCTGAAAAAAATCCGGCTTGATTATTTTAATCCAATCGTGTACTATATTCGTGTACAATCATTAGGGTTCGGTATGCAGTAAATGAGAATAACCCTTTTGACTTTATAAGCAGAGAAATATTAAAAACGGAGCATTATGAGATGAACAATATCGTCAAAGTTTTATTCGGCCTTTTGATTCCGTTTGCCGGGACAACGCTCGGCGCGGCCACGGTCTTTTTTATAAAAAAGCAGATGAAGCCGTGGCTGCAGAAAGCGATGCTCGGATTTGCCTCGGGCGTGATGATTGCGGCGTCGGTTTGGTCGCTTTTAATTCCGTCAATCAACATGGCCGGAAAGAGCGGGGGGATTTCCTGGCTTCCGGCTGCTGTCGGATTTTTGCTCGGAATCGGGTTTTTGCTGACGCTGGACTCACTGATTCCGCATCAGCACGTCAATTCGGACGAACCTGAGGGCAGAAGCGTTTCCTGCGTCAAAAAGTCCTCGATGCTGATTTTCGCGGTAACGCTCCACAATATTCCCGAGGGAATGGCCGCCGGTGTCGTGTTTGCAGGATTTTTAAACAAAAACAGTTCCATCACGTTCGCCGGAGCTCTTGCGCTTGCCGTCGGCATAGCGATTCAAAATTTTCCCGAGGGTACAATCGTCTCATTGCCGCTTGTCGGATCCGGAATCACCAGGCGCCGTGCTTTTACTTACGGTTTTTTATCGGGCGTAGTCGAGCCGATCGGCGCAGCGCTGACGATACTGTTAACTTCGCTGATCACACCGATTCTGCCGTATATCCTCGCATTCGCCGCCGGTGCGATGATCTATGTCGTTGTCGAGGAGCTCATCCCGGAGTGCCAAAACGGAGAGCACAGCAACATCGGCACCATCGGCGTCGCGCTCGGTTTTACGCTGATGATGATCCTCGACGTTGCGCTGAGTTAATTATTATTGAAACAATAGATGAAGTTTTGACCATTCAAATTCGTAATGATTCAAAATAGAATGTTTCTTAATACCGGTTTGAGTGAAATCACCGTTAGAGAGGTCGGGCGAATGCTATCGACCGCTTTCCCCTTCGGGGGTGACAGGAGGTTTTTAGAGCGAAGCGGAGAAAACCGACATCAAGAGGGGGCAGAGCCCCCTATAAAAAAATAGCGTTCTGGTAAATACCAAAACACTATTTTTTGGGGTGGATAGTGAGATTCGAACCCACGGCCTCCAGAGCCACAATCTGGCGCTCTAACCAGCTGAGCTATACCCACCACGTTGGCACGCCAAGGGGGACTCGAACCCTCAACCTACTGCTTAGAAGGCAGTTGCTCTATCCTGATGAGCTATTGGCGCATTCATTTTTAAAGGTATATTGGAAAAGAAATATCGCCGCATAAGCGATATTTGGAGCGGGTGATGGGAATCGAACCCACGCAGCCAGCTTGGAGGGCTGGAATTCTACCATTGAATAACACCCGCAAAAACCCCGCTGCCACAAAAATCTCTTGTGACGAGCGGGGTTTATTATAACATTCCGTTGGGTTGATGTCAAGACCGAATTTGCGCTATCCGACCATCTTTACTCGAAAAAGAATTTTAGGGCAAGAGATAAAATGATTTTTTTTAATCAATTGCTTGTGTGAAATTCTTCAAAATATCGTTGATCGAATCACCGCTGTCAAGATGAATGCTGATTGTCGGGCGAAGATTACCGCAGACCTCCAGATCCCACAAATAATAATAGGAAAGTGTACCGTCGGATGAGAGCCCGGATATCATCGCATAATCGGCATCTCCGATTTTAATATATTCTATATCTCTGAATGTAACTTCGGAAGTTTTTGCAGAAAGCCGGTTTTTAATTTGCTCATCGGTAATATTTCCTTCTGTCTCATAAGAATATGTGATGCTTATTCTGTTCTTTTGATCAACGGTTTTATAAAAACAAACATCAGTAAACCCGGTTTTCGAATTTGTGAGATCTTCATCGGTGGGAAGTGAGATGTTAAAGTTTTTGTATACTTCCTCATCTGAGTAAACGCCCCATTTCTCGGGAATGGTGAAAGACAGTTTAAAATAATCGTTTGTATAAACACCATCAGCAACGGTGCCTCTTTTGGGCGAACCGCTATATATACCGGAGGAGCAAGCAAGAATTAAGACTATCAGAAATAAAATCAATGTTAGTACAACGATTTTTTTCAAGATAACACCTACTTTCTTTTATTGCATAATTTTAACATTACCTTCTCTAATTGTAAAGTATTGGGTTTACAAATTTATCTCAAAATTGTAACAGTTTTATCCAACATAAAAACATGTGCAATTTACGGGGGAACAAATAAAATAACCAAACAGCCCAAACCGGAAATCGGTCTGGGCTGCTGATATTTATTGAAAAAATAAGTTTACCCGATCATCTTTGCGACGGTGATTTTGCCCTTCTTGTCGGCTTTGAGCGTGATGATCTCAAACGGCTGGGCGTCGACGGCATACTCCGTGCCCCAGACCGGGAATTTGGCGGTGGTTTTCAAGGGGCGTGGGCTGGCGTTAAACAGACGGATGCGGTAATTCCCGTCGTCCTCGACGCGCACCGTGATCAGCTCCAGTGCGTGATTTTCGATCTCGCACAGAGCTTTCGGACGTTTTCCGGTCACCGGCGGCAGATAGCAAAGCGGAACCGGCGGCTGATGAACCTGAGCGCATTGGAAGTCGATTTCGTCCGAAATTTCTCCGGCGTCTCCGCCGATGAGATAATAGTCGTAAAGACGTTCTCCCATGTCGATGCGCGGGGTCAGGCGGTCGGTCGGTAAAATTTCACGGTTCTCCCAGGGGTGTCCGGAATAAGCCGGAGTGCGAAGTACGCTCATACGGATCTCGCCGTCTTTGCAGTCGGAGCCGTAGGTGCCGGTATTCAACACGCCGAAGGCATCTTTTCCGTCGGAAAGCATGACCCAGCCGTGCGCGACGCGCTCGGTGCCGTCGGCGTTCAGCGTATCGCGTCCGTAAGCCGTTTTGCCGATATAGACGCCATTTTCGATCATCGTCGGAAGAGAGAACTTGAGCATCACGCTGCGGTCCATCGAAAACACGCGCAGATTGATCCGGACGTTTTTGCCTTGCTTGGGCAGATAATACCGCATACACAGCGCAGAGTTTTTATAAGTGAAAACCGATTCGATCACGGTTCTGACTTCGCCGTTTTCAATTACGCGTACGCAGGGAAGCGATTTCGGCGTGACGCCGCAGATCTCAGCGGTGCGCTTTTTGGAAGCGGGTTTGAATTCGCCGATGACGTTTCGGAATTCGGTTTGTTTCATCCCCCACGGGTCAA
>Ga0209099_1000523_pt1 | contig 45283 bp, 47 predicted proteins | sample AD_JPNHW2_MetaG_FD_184430 | JGI IMG/M metagenome (GOLD analysis project Ga0209099, IMG submission 184430) | Active sludge microbial communities of municipal wastewater-treating anaerobic digesters from Japan - AD_JPNHW2_MetaG (SPAdes) (version 2) | ecosystem: Engineered > Bioreactor > Anaerobic...
AAGAACTCAGAAAATAAAAGATTATTGAAAATCTGCGCAAATATAATGCTTTTTATTAAACGATGCACATCGTACTTTGATAATTTCACAGATGATATTCAAATAGTAACAAAAATAGTTTCAGCCGGCTAATTATCAGAATTCTATACCGGCTGACAAACTTCGAAACGCCCCCGGGAAGGAGTTGGCTTCTTTATCGTTAATATGTAATTTCGCCGACCGAAACTGTTTACATACAAAACATGCCTGCCAACAAACTTACCGATTTGTACCGTCATAAGGGAATGAGGAGAAAACTCGTTGATTCATTACGCCTGAAAGGAATCCATGATGAAAATGTACTAACGGCCATAGACCTGGTTCCCCGCCACTTTTTTTTCGATTCTTCATTCCTTGAATTTGCTTACGAAGACAAAGCCTTTCCGATCGGATCAGGGCAAACTATCTCGCAACCCTATACAGTCGCTTTCCAGACCGAACTGTTGCGCGTTGAGAAAGGATTGAAAGTACTGGAAATCGGCACCGGATCCGGTTACCAGGCTTGCATCCTGGCTACCATGGGTGCAAAAGTTTACACCATTGAACGGCAGAAATTGCTGTATGATAAGACAAAAAGCCTGCTCAGTACACTGAAATACCATATCAATACATATTACGGGGATGGCTATCTAGGATTAAAGGCCCATGCCCCGTTCGACCGGATACTTATCACTGCCGCCGCCCCTTCAGTACCGGAGGCCCTGATAAGTCAACTCAAGCCGGGAGGTATAATGGTATTGCCTGTTGGCGCTTGCGATGTCCAGATTATGACCAGGATCATCAAGGTGTCGGAAGCGGAAGCCGTTCAGGAAAATCACGGAACATTCCGCTTTGTTCCCATGCTGGGAGAAAGGGCCCAGGACCTCTGAGCCTGAAAAGTTTTACAAATCAACCCTTTCCCCGGGGCATAAAAACCGGCAACCGCTAGCTTTCGGGTTGTTAAATTCAGGTAGTATGGAATTCAAGGATTAAACGACGACTCCACCGGAGGCGCTATTCCAGCACGTACATCTGGAGGTTGAATGTCATGGTAGAAATCAATGGGGATTTCTATCTGGTAGAGCGACGGATTTTCAGGTATGCCGGAACCATACCAACCGTAATAATCGCCGGTATTCCTGGTAGTGCTGTTATCATTATCCTTCCAGATATCGAGCAGATAGGTCCCCGGCAGCAACTGATCGAATGAAAAATTAACGATAGGGCCAAAACCGCTGACCGGCGCAGACAGGGCATATTTACCCTGGTTCCAGTTTTCGTACGATGTATATAAGCGTGCATTTGCACCGGCAAGGTCAAAATCAATTGAGTTGCTAAAAGCGGCAATGCCTTTTATACTGGTTTGGTTAACCGGAGGCAACACCACCAGTACGGCACTGTCAGTGGTCGTATTTCCGGATCCGTCGGTAACCAGCAACTTCAGCGTGTAATGTCCATATATCTCAGGTGCATTCCAAAGCACGGTATCCCCGTATCCTTCTATTGATCCTCCGCTCACAGAATAGGAATAAATGATCTGATCGCCATCGCTGTCCGAAGCATTTATGATAACTTCGGATGCTTCCCCTACCCTGACCGTATCAGGATCCAATGTGATCGAACTTATTACCGGTGCGGTATCAATCTGTTCTTCGCATGCCGAAAACAATGACATTGCAGCGGCAAGCAGCAAAAAAACGGCCGGAATTACTGGTTTCATAATAAAAGGAGTTTCTTGATGAATACAGATTCTGAATAATTTTCAAAAGTAATAAATAATCTTTTAATCAACACATTGTAATATCGTTTCAATATTTTTATTCACCCCGTCTTCTCCCCTGAGCCATTGGATATTAATACCTCCCCGTTCCATACGACGGAACCACGTCATTTGTCGTTTAGCAAACTGGTGAATTGCCGTATTAAGCAACGAGATCATTTCTTCATAACGCAATTCACCCAAAATATACTGAGTTATATATCTGTATTCAAGACCATATTGCAAAAGACGCTGATCAGGCACCCCTTTTTCCCTTAGTTGTTGAACCTCCTTAACCATGCCGGCATCCAGACGGGTTTTTAAACGTATTGTGATGCGATCACGTTCGGTTGCACGATCAAACCGGAGCCCAAAGACAGGAGAGCCGGAAAAATCCCGGTCGGGTTTATTCTGCGGATGTTCTCTCCTGTAATATTCGATTTCAAGGGCCCTGATCAAACGGTCCCGTGTAACGGTATCGGTAGTGTTATGCAAGGGCTTACATGCGCCCAGCATCCTTTCGAGAGAAGCATTATCGGCCGCAGACCATTCCTTGCGAAGCTCCTCATTAACCGGCACTTCCGTCATATTGTACCCTTTCAGGACCGCTTCAAGATAAAGGCCTGTACCACCGCACATCAAGGCACGTTTGCCCCTGCCGGTAATTTCAGAAAATGCTTTATTAAAAGCTGTGACGAAATTAAAAACCGAAAATTCGGTTCCCGGTTGTGCAATATCGATCAGGTGAACCGGAATCCGTTCGTTATCAACCAGGTAATCTTCCAGGTCTTTGCCTGTACCCAGGTTCATATCCCTGAAAACCTGCCGGGAATCCGCACTGATCACCTCAGCGCCGATAGCATGCGCGACACGGGCCGCCAGTTCAGTTTTCCCCGACGCCGTCGGGCCCAGAATAGTGATCAGTTGGTCCATCACGAAAAGGATAATGACAGTATAAAAGTATCACGAATTCAGTTTACAAACTTCGTCATAATGCTGCTTACGGAAAAACGATTCAACATTCTCCAGGTAATTACGAATGGCATCCAGTTCAGATAAGCCTGAAGCCGAAAAATCAAATAGATTCAGGTCAGCCGCAGGAAGTGACTGATAATGGATAGCAAGATACTGCAATAATTCTGCAAGGTTTCTGTCATCATTCAGGTTTTCTGATTTCTGCCTGCTTTTAAGGTATTGCAGCAACCGCAGCCCGTCAGCTTTTTCATGGCACGCCCTTACAAAGTGCTTCTTTGTTTTGAAATTCGACCTTAAAGCCGGCCAGGGTAACGAGCCAAAGACCGATATGAGGAATTCATCCAACGGCGAAGGTATATCTTCGGTAAACAGTCTGTCAAAACAAAGGTATGTTTCCTGAATATCGTCATACCAGTGCATGTTATAAACCGGATAGCTATCCCAATCGCCTTCAATCCCTTTTATAAGGGCCGGACCGGTGCCGAAGAAAACCCTGTTGCTCAGGCGGGTTGCCGGATAAACTTTTTCTTCATTCCAGTTCACAACAGTACCCGTTTTTACAAGTTTCTGCATAAAGTAAAAATCCTCGCCGCTGAGTTTCGGGGTCATGCCGCCAATCATTTTATAAGCCCTCACCGGGAGAGCGATTGCTGATCCAAGCGCTGTGAAACTATACGGGCTCTGAATCCTCCAAAGGTTAATGACGAAGCTTCGCATGTAGATTTCATACCTTAACATGGCACGGTCGAGCGGTTCATTGCCGGTAAGCCTGTGATAGTATGGCACCGATATGGCATTTGCTGACGGACAGTTCATTCTGTTTTGCAGAATGCTCTCAAGGTAGCGCGGCCCAAACAGCGTATCGGCGTCGAGACTGAGAATGATATCATCCGGCAAAGCCTTAGCGGCAATTTCATCCATCAGCACTTTGCGCGCCCAACCGATACCGTGGTTTTTCCCTGTCCACCCTTTCCCCTCCGATGAGCGGTCAATGATTGTGATACGGCCATCCTTAAAAGATTCCAGAAAACTGATAGCCTGCCGGTTGTCTTCGCAAACAGTTATTTGTGACGGATCCTTCCACCACTTTTCCGGCTGGTTGATGCATACAAGCAACGAGTATTCCTGTAACGTTTGCAACCTTAACGCCTCCATAAAGGCCGGAAGCCGCTCCATTTCATTCATTACAGGAAGAGCAATATATATTGATGGTTTCAGCATTCAATAACAAGCGGTATATCTCTCTATTTTTATTGTTTACCTCAGAACCTGATCTCCTATAGTCCGGATCAGGCCTGATCCTTTCCGGCCCACCGGCTGGAAGCCAGGAGAATTCCTGCTGCTTCAAAGATTTCATTCCTGGCGATCAGTTCCCGTGCAGCGCTATGTACAATCGAGATCAGTGTTTCACGGCTTCCCTGGCTGCGTATTACCCAACGGTTAAACATTTCCGATTTCATCACTTTCAGCACTTCCGGCGCTGAAGGCAGATGGTCGCAGCTACCGAGCCTTCCAAGATCGTTTCCCGTAAGGATACTGCTCATGCGTACCTCTTCAGGAAAAGCGTCAACGCCGGCACAACTTTTACCATGCAATTCCCGGACCCTGAATAATGCTTTTCCTGATGCTTTCACATACACATCCCCTCCCATGCGGCCTACCACGTCCAGTTTGTCGGGATTGGTGCAGCCCTGGCTGTCGATCGCCGAATCATCTATGTGTATCAGCAGAACTTCACATATTATCAGCATGTCTGCCGCACCAGGTTTACCGGTTTCAACAACCTGTTTTACGGCGCATTCAAAATGAACAGGCGATTCCTGTATGCGAAACGGACGCACTTTTTCGGAAGGAAGAGCGGTAAACCCGGCTTTCAGAAAAGCATCCGTCGCCCGGGCAAATTCATGGCCTGCCAGGTTTGCCTGCTCAACCATCCGGTAAGATACTGCATTGATGACCACTTCCGGAATTTCTTTTATGTTGAGGATTGTATCCTTTGCGGAAGGATCTTTCCGGTTCCGGACTGGTGAAAAAACCAGCGTTCCCGGATCAGAGCCGGCAATAGTATAGTAGCTGCAAGGAAAAAGGGCCGGATAGCCCTGACGATTCAAAGTACTTACCAATGCAACAGGGCGGGGCATGACGGTTCCCTGCAGCAGCCGCAGCATCTGTATCGGCGTCAGGGTGGCGGGGTTATACGTTATCATGTTGCCGAAAATCTAACCTTATGAGGATAAATTTTACATCCTGCCAGTTTAAAAGAAATTTTGCCTGACTTCAATTTTTAAAAAATCAATAGCTTGCTGTACCGGCAGTATTTCAACCTCCAGAGATAATGCAAGGACATTTTGTGCAAGATCAGCCGAAGGAGCATCAGGTTTGACTTTGGCAGCAGCCGTATTGATAAGGCTTATCATTTCTTCACGTGCATTGCGTACTTTTTCCCAGGCCTGAATTGAAACATAGAGCTGTTGCGAAAGGTTATGCTCAAACTCATCACGAATACCCTGAAGCAGGGCCGTTTGAAGTTCAATGGCGTTCATACCCGAGCGGTTGTGACGCATGAGCATACCGGCCGGCTGCATCCTCTCCAAAAGCAGCATCAGGCGTTCATAAGCCTGTAACCGGATTGGGGTAACCGATTCGTGCAATTTCATTTTCATATTCATCTCCTGTTGTTCGGTTTGATGATCGAGGAATCTTTTCACCAGGTAATAGGTGACTGCCAGGACCGCGATAACAGGAAGAAAAATCTGGGAAAGCTGAAGGATAAGGTTCATGACAAAATTTTTAAAGTGCTTTCATATGTTGGCAACGTCGCAAAAATACACCATTTTCAGCTTCAACAGTTTTATATTTCCCGAGCCTCAGACGGCAACCTGCCTCAGATCATGCTTTTGTGAAACAATTAACAAGAAACCGCTTTACAGCCTTTTCAAACAATAAAGTTTTCTACTTTTGTCATTTGAAATGAAACAGAAATAAACAAGACATGGAAAATAACTTTTTATCGGATCGCATCAACGCTCTTGCTGAATCGGAAACACTGGCCATGACGCGCCGAAGCCGCGAATTAAAAGCTCAGGGCTTTGATGTTATCAATCTTAGCATCGGCGAACCCGATTTCAATACCCCGGAACATGTAAAAGACGCGGCAAAAGAAGCCATTGACCAGAATTTTTCCCACTATCCTCCGGTACCAGGTTACCCTGAATTGCGTGAAGCCATTGCGCTCAAGCTAAAACGTGATAACAACCTCGACTATAAAGCCGATCAGATTGTGGTGTCAACGGGGGCAAAACAGGCGCTGGCCAACGCCATTCTCTGCCTGCTCAACCCCGGCGATGAAGTTATTGTTCCCGCCCCTTTCTGGGTTTCATACAAAGAACTCATCAAGCTTGCCGAAGCAAAAGCCGTCTATATCAATACCACGATTGCCAGCGATTACAAGGTTACGCCGTCACAAATTGAAGCTGCCATCACACCTTCAACAAAATTGTTTATTTTCAACAGCCCTTGCAATCCCTCCGGAACGGTATATACGCATGAAGAGCTGAAAGCTTTTGCTGAAGTTTTCGAACGCCATCCGAATATTTTCATCATCTCGGATGAAATTTACGAATACATCAATTTTACAGGAAAACATTACAGCATTGCCTCGTTCGGGAGCATCCACGACAGGGTAATCATCATTAACGGCCTTTCAAAGGGTTTTGCCATGACAGGCTGGAGGCTGGGATACCTGGCCGCTTGTCGTGAAATTGCCAAAGCCTGTGATAAACTGCAGGGACAATTTACTTCAGGAACCTGCTCAATCTCCCAGCGTGCAGCCATTACAGCCATGAAGACCGATCCGGCTGAAAGCGAAGATATCAAATCCATGATCCATGCTTTTAAATATCGTCGCGACCTGGCAATCAGCATGCTCAAACAAATACCCGGGATCACGGTAAATGTACCCGATGGTGCATTTTACCTGTTTCCTGAAATCAGTCAATATTTCGGGAAATCAAACGGAAGCCATGTGATAAATTCGGGCGCCGATCTTTGCGATTATATCCTGGACACGGCGTATGTAGCTCTGGTTCCCGGCTCGGCTTTCGGCACCCCCAATTGTATCCGCATATCGTATGCCACCTCGGAGGATAACCTTCAGGAAGCCATCAGGCGTATTGAAACCGCGTTGTCGAAACTCAGTTAATTATCCTTAAAACCATTTTCACCCTGGAAAGAATGTTTAAAAACCGGGAAGAAATCAGCGATCTTTTTGAGCGATTTGCTAACCTGAACGTGTTGGTTGTAGGCGATGTGATGGTTGATGCTTACCTTTTCGGAAAAGTTGACCGCATTTCGCCCGAAGCCCCTGTTCCCGTCGTCGCCCTTCAGAAAAGGGAAAGCATGCTGGGCGGGGCTGCAAATGTTGCCCTGAATATTAAATCGCTGGGAGCAAACCCCATCCTGTGTTCAGTAATCGGTAACGATCCACACGGCAAGGAACTGATTGATTTGCTTACCGGCAACGATCTTGATACAGGCGGAATCATTCAAAGCAGTCAGCGCATCACAACTACCAAATTCCGGGTTATCGGAAACAGGTTCCAGATGATCAGGGTTGACGAGGAAATCGACAGCGACCTCACGAAAAGCGACAGCGATGCATTGCTTCTCCGGTTTGAAGAGCTGTTATACCAGGCCAAACCGGCGGTAATCGTCCTGCAGGATTATAATAAAGGCGTCCTTACTCATGGCGTGATTGATACGATCATGATCAAGGCTTTGCAGGCAGGCATCCCGGTTGTGGTTGACCCGAAAAAGAAGAATTTCACAGCATACCGTTCAGCCACTCTTTTCAAGCCCAATCTGAAAGAAATCAGGGAAGCCCTGAATACGGATATCGATCCCTATGACAAATCCAGCTTGAGTAATGCCGCCAAAAAATTACACAATCTGCTGGATGCAAAGCACATAATGATCACTTTATCGGAAAACGGGGTTTTCATGAGCAGCCGGTTCAATGGCACGGAGGACACCTTCATTCTGCCTTCCCATGTACGAAATGTTTCCGATGTATCTGGCGCCGGCGATACGGTAATAAGCGTGGCTTCGCTTTGTATGGCGCTTGGAATTGCTCCCGATAAAACCGCCTGGATATCGAACCTTGCCGGCGGACTGGTTTGTGAGGAAGTGGGCGTAGTCCCTGTTAACAGGCAGAAACTGATCAGGGAAGCCCAGTCGCTTATTTAGCAACCTTCCCATTTTTCCCAGTCATACAAAACGGGAAACCATATCCCGGCGAATCAACGAACTTACCGTGATACAGGCAGCAGGCAAAAAAGAACAGGTAGAGACGATGTTTAACGACATTGCCCCCCGTTATGATTTCCTGAATCATTTTCTTTCAGCCGGCATCGACCGCCTATGGCGGCAGACGCTGGTAAAAACCCTGGCACAATATCCTCACCGGAACATCCTTGACCTGGCAACAGGAACTGCCGACCTTGCCATTGCGGCATCCGTGCTGAACCCGGAAAACATTACCGGAATTGACATTGCCGGTGAAATGCTTAATATCGGAAATGAAAAAGTTAAAAGGAAAGGGCTTGGCAATATCATTAAACTGCTGCCGGGAGATTCGGAAAAACTTCCGTTTGCCGATTGCGCCTTCGATGCGACCATGGTTGCCTTCGGTGTCCGTAATTATGAGAACCTTAACCAAGGCCTTTCGGAAATGCACCGGGTTCTGAAGCCAGGCGGTGGAACTTACATTCTTGAGTTCTCTATGCCAACACAATTTCCTGTAAAACAAGTATATCATTTTTATTTCAATTACATACTTCCTGCGTTAGGAAGTTTCGTTTCAAAACACAGGTCCGCCTATACTTATTTACCCGCATCTGTCATTGTTTTTCCGCAGGGTGATCGGTTCCTTTCCATTATGAAAGACATCGGTTTTATAAATGTTTCAGCCCGAAAACTAACTTTCGGAATTGCCAGCCTGTATACCGGATTCAGAAAAAATGGTTAAAAAAGGCAATCTCCTTACTTTTGCATCCGCTATTGAACGGAATACTAAATCCGAAGCGCGTTCGTTTGAGTACTAAAGAAAATTTGCCTGCCTTGAAAAACTATCGGACTATATTACCTCTTATCACCATATTGGCGTTGTGCAGCATAGGCGATTTATCTGCCCAGACCAAAGTACCCAATCTGAATAACTTTGACCAGTCGCCTTACCATTTCGGTTTCCAGTTGGGTATCAACAAGATGTTTTTCACCGTTGAGACGAAACAGAATTTTCAGGAAGTAACCTATGTAAACAATAGCAATATTGACCAGATCCCTGACCTCACCTGCGACACAGCTCATCTGTTTGGCGTTCTTGCCAATCCCACCTATGGCTTTTTGATAGGCATTGTGAGTAACCTCAGGTTGGGCGAGTATTTCGACCTCCGGTTTACACCTTCGCTGACATTCGGCGAAAGGGGGCTGACTTATTCCATTCAGAACTCAGAAGGATCTTCAGAGCCCACATTGGATGAGGTGACCAAGAATATACAATCCACGTTCGTTGATTTTCCCATATGGGTCCGGTTTAAGGGGGAACGCATACACAATGTAAGGCCTTATGTTTTAGCCGGCGCCAAATACTCCCTTGACCTTGCATCAAACGCCAAAAAAAAAGACAACAGCACGGCTACACATGTGTTTCTCGACAAGCATGATGTTTATGGAGAAATCGGTGTTGGCTTCGATTTTTACAATGCGGTTTTTAAATTCGGAACCGAATTGCGCATGTCATACGGCCTGTTTGACGTCCTGAAGCATGACAAGACCATCTATACGGGCGGGATTGAGAACCTGAATTCCAAGATTTTTCAATTGGTTTTCACTTTTGAATAAAACACGGTTCCGGCCTTTCAGCAGATGCTTCATCAATAGCCGGCCCGGATCCATCGGTTTCACCTGAATTCATGAAGGATATCTATGCGCAAAGAGATTGAAATCCGGATGACTCCTCGCCAGGCTGCCGACAAGGCAAGCCAGAAAGATTTTTTTGCACAACAACTGCGCATCCCGGTCAGCCGGATAAAGTTTATCAGACCGATACAACGCTCTGTTGACGCCCGTTCCAAAAACATTAAAATCAGTCTGAAAGCTGAGGTCTTCATCGATGAATTGCCTGTTGGAGCCCTGAAACCTGTAAAGAAAAACTATCCTGACGTATCGCGAAAGCAGCCGGTGATTATCATCGGGGCAGGGCCGGCAGGGCTTTTTGCCGCCCTTACGCTGATCGGGAATGGACTGAAACCCGTAATTTTTGAACGCGGGAAAGATGTAAAATCGCGGAAATCCGATATTGCCCGGCTTAACAGGGAAGGCTTGATTAATCCCGACTCAAACTATTGTTTCGGAGAAGGCGGAGCCGGAACCTTCAGCGATGGGAAACTCTTCACCCGATCATCGAAACGGGGAAATGTGAGCGAAATTCTCGAAACTTTAGTAGTACACGGCGCCAACGAGGACATTCTTATCGATAGCCACCCGCATATCGGAACCGATAAATTGCCTGCGATCATACAGGCGATCCGGAACACCATTACCGAATCAGGCGGAGAATTTCATTTCAACTGCCGGATCACCGATATCATCATCGAAAAAGGCAAAGCCTGCGGTGTTACCGACCTGAACGGAGACCGTCACGACGGCGCAGCCGTTATCATTGCCACGGGCCATTCAGCCCGGGACATCTTCGAACTGTTACATAATAAAGGATTGCAACTCGAACCGAAAAGTTTTGCGCTGGGCGTCAGGGTTGAACATCCACAGCCGCTGATAGATTCCATTCAATACCACTCCTCTCCGGGAACATTACGCAATTCTTTTCTTCCAGCAGCAAGTTACAGCCTTGTAAAGCAGGTTGAAGGACGTGGCGTATTTTCTTTTTGCATGTGCCCTGGCGGCACCATTGTCCCGGCTGCAACCGAAAGCGGGCAGGTGGTAGTCAACGGCATGAGCAACAGCCGCAGAAATTCGCCTTATGCCAATTCTGGGATTGTCGTTTCCATTGAACAGGAAGATATTCAGCACTTCTCAAAGCACGGTCCATTTGCGGGGCTGGAATTCCAGCGTCAGGTTGAAGAAGCATGCTGGCAGGCTGCAGGCCGCACGCAGAAAGCCCCGGCACAACGCCTCGACGATTTTGTGGATGGGGTTTTCTCCTCGACCCTGCCCGAATGCTCCTACCATCCGGGTGTAATACCGGCAGCCTTGCCTGAATTATTGCCCTTTTCAGTAACGAAGAGACTTCGTGAAGGGTTCCGCCTGTTTGACCGCCAGATGAAAGGATTTATAACACGGGAAGCCATCATCCTCGGCACTGAATCACGGACTTCTTCCCCTGTACGCATCCCGCGAAATGAGCATACCCTTGAACACATACAGGTTGCTGACCTCTACCCTTGCGGTGAAGGCGCCGGGTATGCCGGCGGCATCATTTCCTCAGCAATCGACGGGGTTCGTTGCGCCCATGCAATTGCACAAAAACAATCAGGTTTGAGATTGTCACCCTTATAAAATTATTATTTTCGTCATTTGAATCACTCACCTCTCTCAAGCGACTTTTAACACTTTGCAACTATGATGGATATCCTCCCCAACGAAGACCTTCTCGGAGGCCTTGCAAAAAAATTCAGTTTCAAACAGCAGGTATACCGGAACACGGCAGAAACCTTCAATTGCTTTAAAAGCATAATGAAAAAGATGTCGGATGAATTCCGTACGAAATATAACACGATGGAACCGGAGGTGCCCTTTGAATTCAATGATATCAGTGAATTCGAAGCTGAATTAAAATTTGGCAGCGACGTCCTGATTTTCATGATGCACAGCAATGTCTTCGAATTCTCCCGTGACCACGAGGTGATGAAAACACCTTATGTGCGCCAGGACCCCAACCGTTCTTACTGTGGCATGATCATGATCTTCAACTTCCTGGCCGACTCGTTTCGTTATAACCGTCTTAACGACCTGGGTTACCTGATCGGGCGGGTATTTATCAATAACGAAAATCATTATTTCATCGAAGGTAAAAGGGAAATCGGCCTGCTATACAACAGCTTCCAGAGCGCCGTTATGAATCCTGAAAGCGCCAGGCAAATCGTTGACTCGGCAGTCCGGTATACCGTTAATTTCGACTTACTGACGCCACCTTACGACAATGTAAAAGTTGTTTCAGTCGGCGATATGATGAGCGCTATCGACAGCACCAAGATAAGGACCGCCAAACGGCTTGGTTTCAGGTTCCAGGGCGACCACGAAGAGTTTGGTTCCTGACCATCCGGATATCGTAAGGATAAATGCATGCCGGGACATATTCCCGCAACGGATTAAAGCCGGTTTCTTATAAAAATTGGCTTAAATAGTACCATTCCCCAATAGCCAATACAATTACATTTGTACTGTAAATTCAGAACAGGAATATGTTTTTTCTTGGTATCGACATAGGAAGTTCCTCCGTCAAGACATGCATTATCAACGGGGATACAGGCAACGTTACCGCTTCGGCGGCCTACCCTCCTGCCGAAATGGAAATACTGGCGCCTTCACCCGGATTTGCCGAACAACATCCCGATGAATGGTACCGTAACCTTGCCGAAGCCCTTAAAGCCATCGGGTCGGAAAATCCGGCATTACTTCAGCAGGTAAAAGCCATTGGAATTGCATATCAGATGCATGGTATGGTAGCCGTGGATAAACAAGGAAAGACGGTGCGCAATGCCATTATATGGTGTGACAGCCGCGCCGTAAAAATTGGCGAAAAAGCATTCGGCGAACTCGGGCATGAATTCTGCCTGAGCCATCTTCTCAACTCGCCCGGTAATTTCACGGCTTCAAAACTCCGTTGGGTCAAAGAAAACGAACCCGATGTTTATGACCGCATCCACAAAATTATGCTTCCCGGCGATTATATTGCTTATCGGCTCACCGGTGAAATCTGTACGACACAAACAGGCCTTTCGGAAGGAATTTTCTGGGACTTCCCCAAAAATTCAATTTCAAACGAGCTGCTTGATTATTACGGGATCGATCCGAACCTTCTGGCTGAGGTTAAACCGGTCTTTGCGGCACAGGGAGTTCTGACAGCCGAAGCCGCCGGTAATCTGGGTTTAAAACCAGGCATCCCGGTTACATACCGTGCCGGCGATCAGCCCAACAACGCCTTCTCCTTAAATGTACTAAATCCCGGAGAAGTAGCCGCAACAGCCGGAACTTCAGGGGTGGTTTACGGGGTAACCGACCGGATGAAATATGATCCGAAATCACGCATCAACACATTCCTTCATGTAAACCACAGCAAGCAAGCCCCCCGGCTTGGTCAACTTCTATGTATCAATGCAACCGGCATTCTCAACGCCTGGATAAGAAACACGCTCATGCCGGCAGGAATGAGTTACGGAGAAATGAATAAAAAAGCGGCCCTGGTGCAGCCGGGAGCCGACGGATTAAGAATTATACCTTTCGGAAACGGTGCAGAACGGATGCTTGAAAACAAGAACCCCGGAGCCGTTATCGAAGGATTAAATTATACGATTCACAATAGGGAACACCTGTTACGTGCTGCCCAGGAAGGAATCGTATTTTCATTCATTTACGGGATGGAAATCATGAAACAGTCGGGACTGAACCTTTCGAAGATAAAAGCCGGCAAAGCAAACATGTTCCTTAGTCCGTTATTCTGTACAATGCTATCGGGCCTTTCAGGCGCTGAGATTTATCTATACAACACCGACGGCGCCCAGGGCGCAGCCCGGGGAGCCGCTTTGGGAGCAGGCTTTTACCGGAATGCCGGCGAAGCTTTCAACTCCCTGAAGGTGCTGGATGAAATACAGCCGGAAAAGGACAACAAGCTGTCGGACACCTATTTGCACTGGAAAAACCGTCTCGAACAAAAATTAAAAGAACTATAAAATCAGAGAACCATGAACTATTATACCGGAACATCAGAATTTTTCCCGGGGATCGGTAAAATTCCCTTCGAAGGAAAAGGAAGCAAAAACCCAATGGCTTTCAAATATTTCGACCCCAACCAGATGGTAGCCGGAAAGCCCATGAAAGACCATCTGAGGTTTTCGATGGCTTATTGGCATACCCTGTGCGGCGATGGAGGCGATCCTTTCGGGAAGGCCACCTTTAATTTCCCATGGAACCAGAGCCGCGATGCCATGGAAAAAGCTCATAACCGGATGGATGCGGCTTTTGAATTCATGACAAAAATCGGACTCAATTATTATTGTTTCCATGATTTTGACCTTGTTGAAGAAGGCTCAACCATCGCTGAATCGGAAAAACGGCTGCACGAAATACTGGAATATGCCAAAAAGCTTCAGGCTCAAACCGGTATCAGGCTCCTGTGGGGAACCGCCAATTTATTCTCACATCCCAGATATATGAATGGCGCCGCCACCAATCCCGACCTCCAGGTCGTAGCCTGGGCAGCCACACAGGTTAAAAATGCCATTGACGCAACCATTGCACTCGGCGGCACCAATTATGTCTTCTGGGGCGGCCGCGAAGGATATATTACCCTGCTCAATACCGACATGAAGCGCGAACTGGAACACATGGGCCGTTTCCTGACCATGGCCCGTGACTATGGCCGTAAAAACGGTTTCACAGGAACCTTCCTCATCGAGCCGAAACCCATGGAACCCACTAAACACCAGTACGATTTCGACGCTGCCACGGTTGTAGGATTCCTTCGCGAATACGGGCTGGAAAAGGATTTTAAACTGAATATCGAAGTCAACCATGCCACGCTGGCCGGACACACATTCCAGCACGACCTGCAGGTTGCCGCCAATGCCGGAATGCTGGGGTCTATCGATGCCAACCGCGGCGATTACCAGAACGGATGGGATACAGACCAATTTCCTATTAATATTTATGAACTGGTCGAAGCCATGCTCGTGATTCTGGAAAACGGCGGCATCCAAAACGGCGGCATCAATTTTGACGCAAAACGCCGGCGCAATTCCACAGATCCCGAAGACCTCTTCATCGCCCATATTGCCGGCATGGATGCTTTTGCCCGCGCCCTGCTCATCGCCGACAGAATCCTGACTGCATCTCCTTATCTGGCCATGAAAAAGCAACGCTATGCCTCATTCGACAAGGAAAACGGCAAAGCATTCGAACAAGGCCGGCTCAACCTTGAAGACATGCGGAAACTTGCTGCAGAAAACGGCGAGCCGGCAACAACAAGCGGAAAGCAGGAACTGCTCGAGTCACTCATCAACGATTACATTTAAAAGGTACCTTTGCACCGAAATTGCTTGCATACCCTTTAACATCCATCGTTGAATCCTCCACGGAAAATACTTATCGCGCGGCTTAGTTCGATCGGCGACATTATCCTCACAACACCGCTGGTTCGTTGTGTACGACAGGCGTATCCCGATGCTTCAATCACATTCCTGGTAAAGAAAAAGTTTTCATCACTGGTCTCATTTAATCCTAACATCAGCGAAGTAATTGAATTCGACGACGTAAAAGGGAGAAATGAGCTTCGCGTATTAGCGCGTAAATTAAGGCGGGAGCAATTTGACTGGTTCATCGATATTCATAGAAGCCTGAGAACAAAATATATCCGTTTGAACGTCCGTTTCGGAGAAGTAACATCCTATCATAAGCGCATACTTTTACGAACCTTACTGATCAAACTGGGCATCAACCGTTTTAAATCCGTAAAACCTGTTTTCCTGCGTTATTTTGAAGCCGTTGAGAGCCATGGCATTAACTATGACAACAACGGCACCGAAGTGTTTTATAGCGACGACGACCGGCAAACTGTCGAACGTTTTCTCATCCCTGAAGGCTTCATCCCGCAGCAAAAAATGGTTGTAATTTGTCCCGGCGCATCCTACAGCAATAAACAATGGCTTCCCGAACGGTTTGCCCAGCTAGCCGACCGTTTGGTGCAAAACAACGGTGTTTTCATAGTTTTCCTAGGCGGGCCTTCCGATACCGGGCTATGCGGACACATTATTACGATGATGAAAAACAGGGCTACGAATTTTGCCGGCAGATTGACACTGCTCCAATCGGCAGCTTTGCTAAATAAAAGTTCTCTCGTCATCACCAACGACAGCGGGATGATGCATCTCGCCCAATCGCAGAAAAGGCCTGTAGCAGCAATTTTCGGGGCCACAAGCCGCGAACTGGGCTTTTTCCCCTTGCCGGAAAAAAGTATCGTGGTGGAAAAAGAAATGCCGTGCCGGCCTTGTACCCATAAAGGATTGGACCATTGCCCCAGAAAACATTTCAATTGTATGCGGCTGATTACAACCAACGATGTAATAGATGCCGTTGAACAGATGCTGGCTGAACTATCCGGCTCTGTTATAAAAGGTTAAATCATTATGGAGCCCGGAAAATCCATTTGCTGTCATTCCTGACCGGTTCGCTTCCGGAGAATAAAAACCGGATTTACGGGAGATTAATTTATAAATACTTTGCCGGATAAAAATGCGCGTCATCGAGGAAACCGACACTTTACAACTGATATTCAATCTGTTAAATCGAATGTGAGATTTTTTTTGCTCCTTTTCTCCCGATGCTTGCCAATTAAAAAAATAATATTACCTTTGCAGCCTCAAAATTTGAAACGGTCCGTTCGTCTAGGGGCTAGGACGTCAGGTTTTCATCCTGGTAACAGGGGTTCGATTCCCCTACGGACTACAAACATTACAATCGCTTAAAAATGGCTAATCACAAATCGTCCATCAAGAGAATCCGCGCCAACGAAAAAAAGAGGCTGCGCAATCGCTATTATGCAAAAACCATGCGTAATGCTGTGAAAAGTTTCCGCCTCCTTACCGGGAAATCGGAAGCTGCTGAAAAGCTTCCTACCATTGTTTCCTTGATCGACAAACTGGCGAAAAAACAGATTATCCACAAGAACAAGGCTGCCAACCTTAAATCAAAGCTTGCCCACAAGGTAAATACGTTGTAATTCATCACACTTACAATATTTCCACCCCTGTTCAACAACAGGGGCTTTTTTTGCCATGTCATAAAGTATACACAACCAATTATTTGCGTATCTTGGGTGCTTTATTATTATCCGGTTTAAATTATCCCAGATAAAATGAGCGAAACAGGCAGAACACCCATCAAATTGTGGCTTGAGGACGACCGTCCCCGCGAAAAGCTTCTGATAAAAGGTCCGGCTGCATTAAGCGATGCAGAACTCATTGCGATCCTGATAAACATCGGAACCAGGGAACTCTCAGCATTGGATTTAGCGCAGGAAATACTTAACAAAGCAGAGGGAAACCTCATAGAACTATCCCGGTTATCAGTAAAGGACCTCCTGAAATTCAAAGGGATCGGCGAAGCAAAGGCAATCACCATTGCTGCGGCACTGGAACTGGGAAAAAGGCGACGCAGTTCAGAAATACTTGACCGCAGGACAATCAGATCAAGCCATGATGCTTTTGAATTGTTGCAGGAAAAACTTGCCGACCTAAACGAGGAGAGGTTCTGCATCATCCTGCTGAACAGGGCCAACAGGGTGCTGAACGTGGAGATGGTAAGCACCGGCGGATTTGCCGGAACTGTCGCCGATCCGAAAAAAATCTTTAAAATTGCATTGGATGCAAAAGCCTCCTCCATCATTCTCGGGCACAATCATCCCTCGGGAATGACAAAACCCAGCGAAGCCGATAACAAGCTTACATCGAAACTGAAAAGTTCAGGCGATATTCTTGACCTTCCGGTACTCGACCATATTATTGTCGGAGATGAAAAATACTTCAGTTATGCGGACGAAGGAATGATGTAATAACAATAATTGCAGGTTAAAACAGTTACTAAAGAAATTTTGAGGCTACAGCAACCGGAACCGCATCTCATGAAGATAATTACAATAGTAGGGGCCAGACCGCAAATCATCAAAGCAGCCGCGTTAAGCAGGGCAATCAGGGAACAATTCAATGCCGAAATCGAAGAAATCATTGTTCACACAGGCCAGCATTACGACAAGAACATGTCGGACGTTTTTTTTCAGGAACTGGATATTCCCAGGCCCCACCACAACCTGAATATTGGTTCGGCAAGCCAGGGAAATCAAACGGCCAGGATGCTGCTGGGGATTGAAGATATCCTGATGCAAGAGAAACCGGATTTCCTGGTACTATTCGGTGATACCAATTCCACGATTGCAGGCGCATTAGCCGGGGTAAAACTGCACGTCCCTGTCGTCCACATTGAGGCGGGGCTGCGGTCCTTCAACAAAAATATGCCTGAAGAAATCAACCGCATCGTGTGCGATCAGTCCTCAACGCTTTTATTTGTACCAACCAGGGCCGGGATCAGCAACCTGCAGAAAGAAGGTTTCCATACCAACAACGAAGCGCCATTCAGCCTAAACCACCCCGGAATATTCCATTGCGGCGACATCATGTTCGACAACCTTGTTTATTTCGCCGGGATAGCTGAAGAAAGGACAACCATACTCCGTGAATTATCCCTGAAGGACAAGCCGTTTGTCCTGTGCACCATTCACCGGGACAACAATACCGACAATCCCCAACGGCTGAATGCAATTTTCAGCGCCATTGCAACAATTGCTTCGACAAGAAACCTGGAAATTGTGATTCCGTTGCATCCCAGAACTGCCAGATTACTAAAAAGCCAGCCCGGGCCGGATCTTTATCACAGACTGATAAATGACCGGCGTATACGCCTCATTCCGCCGGTATCCTATCTTGAAATGGTTGCACTCGAAAAAAACGCATCCCTTATCCTTACCGATTCGGGCGGTGTACAAAAAGAAGCTTATTTTTTTAAAAAGCCGCTGGTAGTGGCACGTCCCGAAACCGAATGGGTTGAAATCATTAAAAACGGAGCCGGTATCCTTGCTGATGCTGATGAGAGGAGGATACTGGAATCGGCTGACTATTTTTTTGGGGAAGCCGCGCCGAATTTCCCGGATGTATTCGGCGACGGGCATGCCGCTGAATTTATCTGCCGTACAATGCTTGAAAGCATTTCGTAGGCAAGGAGCATGGAGCAAGGAGGGCGGAAAACGGAACACGGAAAACTTTACCTGCCTTGCGCAAGCCTGCAGATGGCAGGCAGGGGAGCACGAAGAACGGAGAACGGAGGCGAACTCAGAACCCAAAACGTAAAACTCAGAACGCTAAAAGCCAAGAGAGCCAAGAGCTAACGGCTAATAGCTAAAAGCCAACGGCCAAGAAGCAAAGTTTTACATATAGCCGGTTGTATTTCCAGAATCAAAAAATGGAAGTAATTTACTGTTTGTAAATTGAAAAGAAATTGTACCTTTGCACTCCGTTAAAAAAAACAGTTAAAATTTAACCCAAAGGAAAACAAATGGTTAATCAGTACGAAGCCGTTTTCATTATGACTCCCGTTTTATCTGAAGAACAGATGAAGGAAACGGTAAGCAAATTTCAGAAATTCCTGAAGGACAAGGGGGCCGAAATCGTCCATGAAAATAACTGGGGATTGCGCAAACTCGCATATCCAATCCAGAAAAAATCGACCGGGTTTTATCATCTCATCGAGTTCAAGGCTGAAGGCAGCACCATAGCCGATCTTGAGACCACTTTCAAGCGCGATGAACGCATTCTGCGTTTTCTCACTGTTGCTCTCGACAAACATGCGATTGCATACAATGAGAAAAAACGCGCCAACAAGCCTGCCGAGGCAGCCGAAGCAGCTCCCCAGGCCTAACCTGAAACCCTCAAACAGAAAGAATCATGGCAAATCAAGGAAATTCGGAAATAAAATACCTGACTCCCATAACGGTTGATGTCAAGAAAAAGAAATACTGCCGTTTCAAAAAAAGCGGTATCAAATACATCGATTATAAAGACGCTGACTTCCTGCTCAAATTTGTAAACGAGCAGGGAAAAATTCTGCCCAGGCGTATTACCGGCACCAGTACAAAGTACCAGCGCAAAGTTGCCCAGGCTATCAAACGTGCCCGCCACCTTGCTATATTACCATACGTTGCTGACTTACTTAAATAAGGGAGGTTAAGATGGAAATTATTTTGATGAAAGATGTACCCACTCTGGGTTATGCACACGATGTGATCACAGTAAAGGACGGATACGGCCGCAACTATCTTATTCCTCAGGGATTTGCCATTCTGGCCACCGAGTCGAGTAAGAAGATGAACACTGAAATAATTCGCCAGAAGTCTTTTAAAGATCAGAAAGCAAACGCCGACGCTTCGACCCTGGCAAAGAAACTGGAAAACATTACTGTAAAAATTGGCGCCAAGGCAGCAACCACCGGAAAAATTTACGGTTCTGTCAATGCAATACAGATTGCCGACGCCATTAAAGAACAGTTTAATTACGACATCGACCGCAAGAAAATTTATGTCGATGGCGAATCGATCAAAGAATTAGGCACCTACAAGGCAGCTATCAAACTGCACAAGGATATCCAGGTTAGCATTAATTTTGAAGTTGTCGCCGAATAATTTCTGTTGACGAATACGTAAAATTCTACTACCTTAATCCCGAATTAATTCGGGATTTTTTTATGCTATCGAAAAACCAGATTAAATATATCAATGCCTTAAAAATCAAGAAATTTCGCCAACAGTACGGAATTTTTCTGGTTGAGGGAGAAAAATGCGTTGATGAACTGCTGCACAGCAGCCTTGAAATCACAGGAGTTTATGCTCTTCCGGACTGGCTTCAGGAACACAGCCGTCTTTTGAAAGCAAGAAGCATCAGCTTCACCGAAATTGATGAAACCATCCTGGAGAAAATCAGCGACCTGACCACGCCCAATAAAGTGCTGGCGCTTGCTAAGGTCCCTGAACCGGCCATGCTTCCCGACGTATATAACAGCTACTGTCTGGCGCTTGACAACATTAAAGATCCCGGAAATATGGGCACCATTATCCGGACTGCTGACTGGTTCGGAATACGCCGGATTATATGTTCTCCCGGCTGCGTCGACGTATTCAATCCCAAAGTAATTCAATCGACGATGGGTTCATTTACCCGGGTAAGCGTCTTTCAAATGGATTTAATCCAATTCATAAAACAAAGGCCAAAGGATACACCTGTGTACGGAGCATTGCTTCAGGGAAGGAATCTCCATCAGGTTGCATTTAACGAAGCCGGAATTGTTGTAATTGGAAGTGAGTCACACGGAATTTCCGCCGGTTTGCTGCCACTTGTAACGCAAGCAATATATATTCCTCCGTTTAATATAAACGGCGCAATCAGCGCTGCAGAATCGCTTAACGCATCCATAGCAAATGCAATCATCTGTTATGAAATCAGCAAACAGCTTTCTGAAAAAAAATCTTGATTATTTTCGGGCAAATGTGCTGAATTCAGCTAAAAAATAGCTAAATTCGCAAATTATTGTCAAACCTAAAATAAAAAGCCGTGGCACCATTATCAAACCTCATCAATTACCACATTGAGGAGCTAAAAAAAATCAACAACCTTTCGGAGCGGACAAAAAATGTTTGCCTTGAGGGTTCTTTGGACACACTTTATAAAATCCTATATTACTACCTCGAACGTGGTACGTTCCGCGATATCAGAAATTGCGGACTCAAGACTGACCTTGAACTCATCGGGCTTTCGCAGAAATACCTTGAAATATCAGGATTGACGCTTGAGAGTCTGAGAATGAATGAACCATTGCTGGGTTTTGAAGATTTCAAACTGTTTTGCTATGTTAACTTCAAAGTACCTTCAGAAGTTACCGAAGTTTACAAAGAACAGTTTATCAACAAGGAATTCCAGTTTTTCAAATACCTGAAAACGCTCATCAGTTATGTATTAAACGAACGCGAGCAATACATATTCATGAACAATTTCGGGTTCTTCAACAATTCACAGAAACGTACGCTGCAATCCATCGGAGACCAATACGGTATCACCCGTGAGCGGGTACGTCAGATCGCCCAGAAAATACCTGAAAAACTCGAAAACATTGTCAGCAAAATTTCGCAACGCTTTACCACCATTGAAAAGCATTTCGATTACGGACTTGATCTAAAAAAAGAATTACTGGTTATCGACAACGACCTCGTCCAGAAAATAAACAAACTGGAAGGCGTAAGTTTTACCGGCAAGTTTTACTGCCTTGTATTTGCCGGAACCTTCCAGCGGTATTACATGTCGTTCCAGGATTTGGAGGAAAATTACAATTATTATTACCTGGTAAGCCGCAAATACAAGGAAATCTTTGATTTCAAGAAATACTTCGCCGATATCGAAGCTACCAAAGAAACCCGAATTGAAAAATCATACCAGGTTGATGCCCAGGAATATATAAATAAATTTATGTATCCTCATCAAACTGGCAGCGACAGGCTGAAACAGATCTGCCGCCGTATGGCTACCGAAGAGTTTGGCCTCGGTTTCGACCGTTCAACCATCACTTTCAACCGAAACACGCTCATCAAGCTTTCGGAACATATCCTCAAAATACTTGAAGATGTCGGGCACCCGATGAAGCTCACGGATATATGCAAAGAACTGAAAAACCGTACAACCCGTATACCGCCGAACATTGAATCGCTGCGTTCCTCCATTCTCAGCATTGACGAGGTGGTTGCTATCGGAAAAACCAGCACGTATGCCCTAAAAAAATGGCAAGCAGTAAAAACCGGCACTATAAAGGAACTGGTAAAGGAATTGCTCGAAGCTTCCGATGAGCCTAAACATATTTCCGACATAACTGTTTACGTATGTAAGTTCCGTAATACCTCCGACAAAAATATCCTGTCGAACCTGAAACTCGATAAAACCAATACTTTCGTATTTTTCAGGAAGAGCTACATCGGGCTGAAATACAAACAATATACAAACATTCCGACGGGAAGCGATAAAGCCGGTCGCGGGAGGAAACCCAAGATCAGCCAGTAAAACCATCGGATAAGAAGTTGACACCATGCTGAAACTTGTTCTGGCGGCCATTGTTCTGGTCGGATTGGCTTTCGCCGGTATTGCCATAAGGATGTTTTTCATCCGGGGCGGCGAATTCAGGAAATCGTGCAGCAGCAGGAATCCTGAAACCGGCGAGCGCATGGATTGTTCCTGCGGTGGCGATAGCGCCAGATGCAACAACAGCTAAACAACGAATGACTTTCCTGTTAAAAGTCCCGGCCAGTTTTGACCGGGACTTATTTTTACTGCAGATTACAGTTCTTCTTCGATAAGCTTTTTAAAACCCGGCGAAAACCAGGTTTTCATCTGTCCGGTAGTATCGGAATATATAAAGTAAGCTTCCACATCCGGATGCGCCTGAAGGAAAGGCTTTGAATCTTCCAGCCCTTTAACCATCATTACCGTAGCATAGGCGTCGGCCGTCATACAATCGGAAGCCAGCACCGAAACACTTAACAGGGTGTGCTTTACCGGATATCCGGTGGCAGGATCAATAGTATGTGAGTACCTGACGCCGTTTTCTTCGTAATACTTTCTGTAATTGCCGGAAGTCGACAACGCCTTGTCGCGCAACGACACGATGGCTTTTACCTGCCTTTCGGCCAGTGAATCGGCAGCCGGTAACTCAATTCCGACGTTCCACTCACCGCCTTCGGGTTTGGTTCCTTTTCCCAGCACTTCACCGCCAATATCAACGAGGTATGACTCTATATTTTTTGATTCCAGGAATTTTCCCACCAGATCCACCGCATACCCTTGAGCTATAGCATTGAAATCCATCTGCATCCTTGGATCGGATTTGGCAATCTTTTCGTTTACCAATTTCAGTTTTTTGTAGTTCACCAGTGGAAGCAGGCTGTCAACAACATGCTTATCCACCTTCATCCTGCTGGTAAAGCCAAATCCCCAGGCTTCTACCAGCGGCCCCACTGTGATATCAAAAGCGCCATCGCTTTGCTCCGACACCTCCATCGATTTCCGGAAAAGAGTTTTAAGTGTTTCATCCGCTCTTACGGTCGTGTCATTTCGGTTAATCCTTGATAGCAGCGAATTTGGCTTCCACATCGAAGCCGAAGAATCAAACCGGTGTAAAAGGGAGTCTATCTGTAACTGATAATTTACACCATCCTTCGCATAATATGTAATGGCATAATACGTCCCCTGGGTTTCACCGACAAACTTCACAAGTTTTGGTTTCGCCTTGCACCCCGAAAGGACGCAGGCCGCTAATATTGCCCCAACAACAAGGGCTGACAGTTTTTTCATACCAGGAATAGTTTTATTTAAACAATGGCAACGATTTCCGCCACCGTTTAACAAACGAAATTTAGCAAAAAGGAGTATTCCCGGACCCGGGAATACTAAAAAAACCGATTTCAGTCATCCCGGAATTCAGAATTTATCCGCCAAAGTCGTCAAAGGCTATATTTTCGGGCGGAACGCCAAGGTTGTCAAGCATCTTGAATATTGCAGCGTTCATCATGGGAGGACCACAGAGGTAGAACTCAATTTCTTCAGGTTCAGGATGGTTGCTCAGGTATTTATCGAGTACAACCTGGTGGATAAAACCCGTATATCCTTTCCAGTTGTCTTCGGGAAGCGGCTCGCTTAGCGCCAGGTTAAAGCTGAAATTCGGATTTTTTTCCTGAATATCCCTGAACTCGTCGTCGTAAAAGGTCTCCCTGAGAGATCGCGCCCCATACCAGAAGCTGACCTTACGATCGGTATGCTCGGTAAAGAAAAGGTGAAAAATCATAGAACGCAGGGGTGCCATGCCGGCTCCACCGCCAATAAAAACCATCTCTTTCCGGGTGGGTTTGATATGAAATTCACCGTAAGGCCCGCTGACCGTAACCTTATCACCGGGTTTGCGTGAGAAGATATACGATGAGCAAATGCCCGGATTTACATTCATGAACTGGTTTTTAGCCCTGTCCCACGGCGGTGTTGCGATGCGGATATTCAGCTTTACTATGTTTCCTTCGGCAGGGTGGTTGGCCATGGAGTATGCCCTGAATACCGGTTCCGGATTTTTCATCTTCAGATCCCACATTTTCAGCTTATTCCAATCTTCCTGGTATTCAGGCTCAACCTGGATATCCTTATAATCCACTTCCATTTTCGGGACGTCTATCTGGATATATCCTCCGCTTTGGAAATCAAGGGTTTCACCTTCCGGCAACCGGACAACAAATTCCTTTATAAAAGTGGCAACATTATGGTTTGATATAACTTCGCATTCCCACTTTTTAATACCGAACACTTCTTTCGGGATAGTGATATTCAACGGTTCGCGCACTTTAACCTGGCACCCGAGCCTCCAGTCGCTGAGTTGCTGTTTCCTAGAAAAAAATCCCACTTCGGTTGGCAGGATTGAGCCTCCGCCTTCATGCACCTGGCACTTGCACATTCCGCAGGTGCCTCCGCCGCCGCATGCTGACGGAAGGAACAATTTTTCATTGGCCAGTGTGGTTAGCAGACTTGAACCGGCATTAACCGTAAGTTCCTTCTCTCCGTTAATGGTGATTTTTACCGGTCCCGAGGGGGCCAGTTTCGCTTTGGCAACAAGAAGCATCGTTACCAGTAAAAGAGTAACAAACAGAAATACCGATGTTCCGATCAGCAAGGGACCGGCGAGTTTACCCAACAATAAAATTACAGATGTTATCATTTTTCGGACAATTCCAAATTATTAGACAGTCGTTTCAATGGCTATCAAATCTTGATCCCCATAAAACTCATAAAGGCAATAGCCATGAGGCCGGTAAGAATGAATGCTATTCCCAGTCCGCGAAGCGGTTTGGGTATTGCCGAATAACGTATTTTTTCGCGGATGGCAGCCAGCGAAACAATAGCCAGTAACCACCCCAACCCGGAACCGACGGCATAAACAGTCACTTCTCCGATTGATGTATATTCCCTTTCCTGAACAAACAGCGCGACGCCAAGAATGGCACAGTTCACGGCAATCAGGGGAAGAAAGATGCCCAGGGCATTGTAGAGCGATGGTGAAAATTTCTCAACTACCATTTCTACAAGTTGCACCATGGCGGCAATTACAGCAATGAAGATGAGGAAACTAAGGTAGCTGAGATCCAGGTCAGCAAGTGAAGGGCTGAGCCATGCCAGCGCCCCCGCTTTTAACATATAGGTATCGATGAGCCAGTTGACGGGAGCCGTGATCAGTAGTACGAAAGTAACTGCCACTCCCAGCCCCAGGGATGTTTTTACGGTTTTCGATACAGCCAGGTAGGAACACATCCCAAGGAAATATGCAAAAATCATATTATCGATGAAGATGCTTCTTACAAACAGGTTGAATAAGTTATCCATTGTTCAGTGTTTTTGCTGTAAAATGAAATTCCGTTTTTAATTTTTCTCCTGTAGTTCAGGCTTTTTCCAGCGCTGTATCCATATAATGATGCCGATGGTTATCAGGGCCATCGGAGGGAGTATCATCAAACCGTTATCCACATATCCGGCTTTATAGAAAGCTTCCGGAATGACTTTCATGCCGTAGAATTTTCCAGATCCGAGCAATTCGCGGAAAAAGGCTACCGTTACAAGTACCAGGCCGTACCCCAATCCGTTCCCGATACCGTCGACAAATGATGGCCAGGGTTTGTTCGCCATCGCAAATGCCTCGAGCCGCCCCATGAGTATGCAGTTGGTGATGATCAGTCCCACAAAAACCGAAAGTTTCTTGCTTACATCATAAACATATGCTTTCAGTATCTGGTCGACAATGATAACCAGGGCTGCAACTACTACCAACTGAACGATAATGCGGATACGCGACGGGATTGAATCACGGATGAGCGCGATAATAAGATTTGAAAACGCGGTGACGATGGTTACACTCAGGGCCATCACGATGGCCGGCTTCATCTGAACCGTAACAGCAAGCGACGAACAAATACCCAGCACCTGCACTGTAACAGGATTTTCGATATTCAAAGGCCTTTTCAGGAGCGAAAGGTTCTTTGCCGAAAACCAGGGATCTTTTTCCTTCCTTAATTTTTCCTTGTTCATTGTTTAAGATGCTTTTTGAAGTAAGCCTGATAACCATCCAGGTTATCCTTGATCATTTTTTGAACTCCTTTGCTGGTGATGGTACCACCCGAAATGGCGTCAACATCATGGGTATCGTCCTTTGGATGTCCTTTCTTGACGACTCCTACAGATACCAAACGGCCCTGATCGTCAAAAATCTTCTTACCGGCAAAAGGTTTCTGGAACCATGGCTGATTGATTTCAGCGCCGAGACCGGGGGTCTCACTCTTATGGTCGAACATACAACCTGTTACCGTATTAAAATCGGTTTTAAATGAAAGATATCCCCAAATCGCCCCCCAAAGGCCTTTACCACGCAACGGAACGATGTAGGCTGAATCGCCGTTATCCAGGACGGCAACAAATACCGGAAGCTGTCTTTGCGATGGCTCTTTCTTCAGTTCATTGGCCATTTCAAGTTTAAACACCTTTTCGGCATCCGTCTCCGTCACGTCGCCGTTTACATTCACGGCAAAAGCAGTTTTCACATATTTGTTATAAACGTCGATCACCTGTTTCTTAGGTATTTCGGCGACCGGCACATTGACCGAAGACAGTATATTCTGCATTTTTTCGATGCGTATGTTGTCATCCTGTGCCGGTTTTAGCTGAACGGCAACAATGGTCAGCGATACAGCTACCAGCACAACCATCACCAGGGAGTAAACGAAAATATATTTATTGCTGTGTTCCATATCTTCTCTTCCGTTTAGGATTTTACAACGGCTTTGGCCCTCTTCAATCTGCGTTTTATATTGGCTTCAATCACATAATGGTCGATCAGCGGGGCGAAAGTGTTCATCAGCAGGATTGCAAGCATGGTTCCTTCGGGGTAGGCCGGGTTGAATACCCTGACCATAATGGCAAAAGTTCCGACAAGGAAACCGTATATCCATTTGCCTTTATTTGTCTGAGCCGCCGTAACAGGATCGGTAGCCATAAACACCACACCAAACAGGAAACTGCCCATCATGATCTGGGTCAGCGGATCGATGGCCATGAACTTGTTTGCAGCAAACGCATTAAAAATCAAGGTCATTACAACGCCGCCGGTCAGGGCAGAGAGCATGATACGCCAGCTTCCGATACCGGTAATCAGCAGGAGGGCAGCGCCCAATAAAACGGCAAGCTTTGAAGTTTCACCGATAGCGCCCGGAATGAAGCCGAAAAACAGGTCGGAAAGGGGTGGAATTTTATCTATTGCTTCGGTTGCTGCATTGGCAAGGGGGGTTGCGCCGGAATATCCATCAACAATACCAGTGCCCGAGGCAAGCCCGGCTATCCATGTATTGTCGCCGGTCATGAAGGCCGGGTAGGCAAAGAAAAGAAACGCGCGGGCCAGCAGCGCCGGGTTGAAGACATTCATGCCGGTACCGCCGAACGCTTCTTTTCCGAGAATCACTGCAAAGGCAGTCGATACAGCCACCATCCATAGCGGGATATCGGGAGGCATAACCAGGGGAATTAACATTCCCGTCACAAGAAAGCCCTCGTTCACTTCGTGTTTGCGATACTGGGCAAATGCAAACTCTATAATGAGTCCTGTAACATAGGAAACAACAATAATGGGCAATACTTTTAAAAGCCCATACCCGAAGAACTGCCAAAAACCTCCCTCCTGTCCTGTAGCGCGGAAATGCTGGAAGCCAACATTCCACATACCAAAAAGCAGGGCCGGCATCAGGGCAAGAATTACGACCGTCATGGTGCGTTTCATGTCGATGCTGTCACGGATATGGCTCCCTTTAAAGGTTGTTTTGTCGGGGACAAAAAGAAAGGATTCAAATGCATCGAAGGTGGAATGGAATTTTTCGAGTTTTCCACCCTCCTGAAACCTTGGTTTGATTTTGTCGAGATAATTGCGTAGAGCTTTCATTATTAATCCCTGAATTCCCTTAAAAGGGGAAATTGTAAAGTTGAAAAGTCGTTGCTTACAAGAATCTTTGATGAATTGATTTCCTGATGTATGCTCAGGAAATCCGGCGACCGGAAATTAACTCATTTCCTTCCTGATCAGATCAATGCCCTTGCGGATGATGGATTGAATCTCTGTTTTTGAGGTGTCGATATACTCCACCAGGGCAAAATCTTCTTCATCCACCTCATAGATACCAAGCTTTTCCATCAGTTCAACATCTTCGAGCAGGCATGCCTTGATAAGCTGCATAGGCAGAATATCCATAGGAAGCACCTTTTCATACTGGCCTGTCATCACATACGATCGTTCACCGCCATGGAAGTTTGTATCGAGTTTGTACTTTTTATCCTTATGAGCCCATGAGAAGAAAGTCTTTGAAAAGCTGAACTTACCAAAACCAGGCATCGCCCAACCCATGAACTCGAAGTAATTCCCTTCGGGAATAACGGTAAACTGATTATGGTAAAAGCCCAGGTAGCCATTGTGACTGATCCTGTCGCCAGTGAGCACATTGCCGCTGATGATACGCTGGGTATCGCCTTTCAGGTTTCCGGAAATAAGGGGTTTGACCGAAATCCCTTTGCGCACCTTGTAATATTGCGGTTCCCGCACTTCAGACCCCGCCAGGGCAACGGTGACGGAGGCATCATAGCGGCCTGACGAAAACAGCCGGCCTATAACGACAACATCCTGCGGATTGACCGTCCACACAATATCACCTTTATTTATCGGGCGGATATGATGAATTTGAATTCCGACATTACCGGCAGGGTGCGGCCCTTTGAAACAGGTTATTACGGCATTCCTTATCCCTGCCAGGGGATGATTGAATTCCGGAATGCCAATATACACTTTCCCACTTGTCAACCGGGCAAGTACATCTACTCCTGCCTGGAAACCGGCCAGCTCATCTTTCAGGATAAAGGCATAATCGGGAGAGAGCGGCGCCGAATCAAAACCGGATATAAATATTGCCGCGGGAGTATCGTCCGGGTTAGCGATCACGGTATAGGGCCGCTGACGGATTGCCGGCCATACCCCGCTTAACAGCATCTTATCGATAAGTTGCCTGCGGCCGAGACTTGCCATATCTTCCCTTCCGAAATCTTCAAATACAATATCCTTATCAGCCTGGATACCTACTTCCAGTAAAACCCTTTTATCACCCCGCCTGATTTCGGAAATTTTACCGCTCACCGGAGAAGTAAACTGAACTGATTCGCGGTATTTATCACAAAAAACAGGGCTCCCTGCCTTTACAATATCTCCTTCTTTTACCAACAGCCGTGGAAATACCCCGATAAAATCAGTTGGCTTCAGGGCAAAATCATCGGTCAGAATTTCGGTAACTTTATTTTGCGCCTCGCCTAACAATTTGATATCAAGGCCTTTTTTTATTTTAATAAAACCATCCATTTCACTCTTGCTACACTTCGATGTAATTCTGAAAATTCGCACCAAATATATAAATTCCTAGATATTTGCAGGCTTTCTTTACTGCAAAATATTTATTTTTTTTTTTGACGTATTACAAATATAAGACATTTGCCTCTCTTTTGGAATAGCCAGCCAGAATTGTCACATTCCCAAATACTATTACTTTTGTAAAAATCTTACATCATGAACAGGTTCAGCATAACCATTTTCTTCCTTGCGCTGACTTCCATAATACAGGCATCCTGCCTTATGGCCGGGCCTCTTTACCCGGCGCCTGCATCCTCAGGCAGTCAGGAAGTAAAACCAGCGTTACCGGACACTACCGATTATTATAGCCTGGAATTTATCCGAAACGAAGATGTGGTTTATCTGAAAAACATCCGGTCGGTGGTATTCAGGCAATCGGATGTGGAATTGTCGGCGCCTGTCATAACCCTTAACAGCGGTGAAACGCTGCACCTCGAATTTGACGACCTGAATGGCAATATCGAACCATACCTGTATACGGTTATTCATTGCGACGCCAACTGGAAAACTTCCGATCTGTGGCCTAACGAATACATCGAAGGATTACAGGAAGATAATATTGAAGATTATCAATTTTCGTTCAACACGTTACAACATTACACCCATTATCAGTTCGGCTTTCCGAACGAGAAGATGAAGATACTGCTGTCGGGTAATTACATTTTAAAGATTTTTAAACGGGAGGAAAAAGATAAAGAAACCGTGGTCCTGACGCGCCGGTTCATGGTGGCAGATCCGAAATTCATCATTGATGCGAAAATTACGCGGGCTTCAACCATTGAAGATATCGAAACGCGGCAGGAAATAGACTTTACGGTAAACTCAGCCGGATACCGGGTAGAATCGCCATATCAGGATATTCATGTTACCATTTTGCAGAATAACCGCTGGGATAACTCCCTTACCACCCTGAAGCCTTTCATGGTACGGGGCGACGTGCTTGATTATTCGTTCGACAACGGCATAAACCAGTTTGATGGCGGAAACGAATTCCGGTTTATTGACCTGAAAAGCGTAAAAATGGTTTCGGGCAATATCCGCAGTATCAACATGAACGATACGACCTATTTGGTAACCTTATGGGACAATGAACGGCGCACTTTCAAGGTTTATGTGAATAATTCCGATATCGACGGCCGGTTCCTCCTGAAAACCGATGATGAATCGTCGGTTGAAACGATGGGTGAATATGCCAGCGTGCGGATGTTCCTACGTTATGACGCTCCGGTTGTTCATGGGCAGCTATATGTCGCCGGCGCTTTTAACGGCTGGCAATACAACGATGAGAACCTCATGCATTACAACTATAGCCGCCACGGATATGAAGCAACCCTGATGCTCAAACAAGGGTACTACGATTATGCTTATATGTTTTTGCCCAACCAGTCCGCTACGGGCGACATTACCTATATCGAAGGCAATCATTCGCAGACGCAGAACACCTATACGATACTGGTGTATCAGCGTGAGCGCGGAACGACTTATGACCAGTTGGTTGGAATGGGAAATTACACTTCCAGGGGAAAATAATCAATCTTTATTCGTACCTCAGCGAATCGACGGGATCGAGATTAGCCGCTTTGGTAGCAGGCAGGATGCCGGATACCAGGGCAACCAGAAAGCAGAGGGTAACTCCCAGGCCAATCCAGGACCAGGGAATGATAAAACTGCTCCCGATTGCCATCGAAAGAGAGTTACCGATAGCTATTCCGAAAATAATACCCAACGCCCCTCCTATCTGGGCGATCACGATGGCTTCGACCAGAAACTGGTTCCGGATAGTGTGGCGTTTGGCGCCGATGGCTTTCCGGATGCCAATCTCCCGGGTGCGTTCGGTCACCGAAACCATCATGATATTCATCAACCCGATGGCCGCACCGATAAGGGTAATAATCCCGATGATAGTGGCTGCCAGCCGAAGATATTTTAAATTTTCGAAGAGCATATTGGCAAGGTTGTCACTTTTCGAAATATCGAAACTATCTTCTTCGCCAACCGATTGTTTTCGGATAATACGAAGCAGCCCGGCAGCTTCTCCTTCGGCAGCATCCAGCAATGAGTTGTCATTTGTTGTAATGTTGATGGAGTAACTTGCGCGGGCGCGGGAAAACTTTTGGCGGACATTATTGATTGGCAACAGGCAAATGGCATCCGGGTTGGAACCGAGGCTGGAACCTTTTTCTTTCAGCACACCGATCACCAGGTATCTTCCCGGACCAATGCTGATAAATTTCCCGACAGGGTCCTCCTTGTTTTTAAAGATCCGTTTTACGACATCAGTTCCGATGATAGCCGTATTTGAACCATAATAAATTTCAGAAGGAGTAAAATTGCGTCCCTTGTCCATTTCGTAACCGGATGTTGCCAGGTAACTGTCATCGGTACCAAAAACAGGCATATTCGGGTTCGTTTTATTCGATAAATATTTTATGGTTGCAGTTCCTGTGGCGCGAATAAAAACCGAGACATTTGCCGGGAAAGAATATTCCTGTTTGAAGCGCATGGCTTCATCAAAGGTTATTTCCCTGAAGAATTTTGGCCTGGAACGCTCCCCCCCCATATGGACCTGTAAAGTCCTGTTGCGGATAGTGAGCGTATTGGCGCCCATCATCTGGAAATTTTCGTTCAGGTAATACCTGATCGCGTCGATAGAAGTAAGAATCCCGACCAGCGCCATGATACCGAAAGCTATGATAAGGACGGTCAGGATAGTACGAAGCATGTGGCTGCGGATAGATCCCAGCGATATGCGGACATTTTCGTAAACGAGCCCCGAAAAAAACGAACTGGCCATCAAGCAGATTTTTTACTATGGATAATCCAGGTACAACCAATGCGGATAAAACATCCGCTTCATCTCAAATGAAATGTAAAATTAAACAAAAAAAGGTAATGGGACGGTTTTTAAAAACAAGCCATTCGGGTGACGTTGTTGTTCTCCAACGTTCTGTCACATCAGGGATCAACTGAATGAATGGTTAATCGTCAGAAAAGGGCAATTGATGTTGAAATGACCAGCGACCATGCCACCACGCTGGCTGAAAGATAGACCGGCAGGTATTTTTTCCCGGCATATAACCTCATTACGATTAATGTTCCAAGGGGAACGGAGAACAACACCGGTGCCAGGATAATAACGCCGGTGAAACCTAGACGGCTCCTGATCCATGCAATAATTTTATTCTGCCGGGTAAACACCCTGGTTTGCTTCGGCAGATAACGTTCAGCGATATGCCGCTGGCCAATTCTGCCGGCAAGTTGAAGTAGTCTTTCCCTGAATGATGTCCTGAAATATTTCACATAAATATTGATCAGGATCTTGCTCAGCATGAAGAAAAAAAGAACGCCAAGCACGCCTCCCACTGATGTGAAAGCCCAGGTTTGCAAAAAGCCAAATCCAAAACCATATGACAACGGCGGTGCAAATAGGAATTTAATGCTGCTTGTAGCCAGGATCAGAAGAAATTTCACAAAAGATGTCATGCAGGATTTTTATAGTAATTCAAACGCTTCCTTATCGGAAATGTTGCAGGCTGAAGAAATTAATTAACAGGGAATCAACCGGAATGATGATCAAAAATCATGCCTTTTCCCATAGGCAAGATCGCCGGCATCGCCAAGCCCCGGCACAATATATCCGTGAGCAGTAAGTTCATCGTCAATGGCTCCTACCCAGATGGTAGTGCCGGTTTTGGGCAGCGAACTTTTCAGGTATTCAATACCCTGTGCACTGGCCACAACAGAAACAATATGCGTATGAGCGGGTTTCCCGATGCCGATCAAAGCCTTGTACGTCTGAAACATCGAATGGCCGGTAGCCAGCATGGCATCGGAAATGATCAACGTTCGTCCGGTAAGTTCAGGAGATGAAACATATTCAACATCCACCATAAACTGATCCTCTTTGCTGTGATCATGATATGCCGATACGAAAGCATTTTCAGATTTATCAAAGATATTCAGCAATCCCTTATGAACAGGAAGCCCGGCACGCAGTATGGTTGCAAGGATCGGGAACTCCTTCAGCACCGGCACGGTCGCGGTTCCGAGGGCAGTAACTACCTCCCTGTTTTCATAATGCAGCTTTTTACTGATCTCATAAGCGAAAAATTCACCGATCCTTTCCAGGTTCCGCCTGAAACGCATGCTGTCGCTCTGAATTTTGGCATCGCGTAATTCCGAAACCAGTTGACTGACAAACGATTGCTGATTCCCAAGGTTGATAACCATGATGATCCAGGTTTGAGATAAATAAAAACTTTCTGCAGATTACCCGACAAAGGTACTGATTTAGTGTAACATGGAAACCATATAAAAAATGAATAATCAGAAAATATTCCTTATCCTGCGGACAACCGGCAGGGCGATCTTTACGGCCAAAGGCAGCCTGTTAATGACGAGGCGGGGATATATCAGCCTGGAAGAACCGAAACCGGCATAAAACCTTGCCAGCCCTTCATTGTTCGAACCCTCGAAATCAAGCGTAAGCCGGCTGCCGGCATGTTCCCGGATAAAGTTATCAATCAGGAATGGCATGGCGCCTGACAGGCGTCCTTTATCGGACAAACCTGAAAACAGGAAAATCGCCTTTTGATGACTAAAAACCCATATCGCCCCCGCGCAAAGTTCCAGATGCCTGTCGTATACGCCCCATACAACGGCCATTCCTCTTGAGAGGCATTGATAAACCAGACGCAGCAAGGTGGCATACTGCTTATCGCCAAGATTTTTATACTCTTTTCCGCTTCCGTTTCGGAACAATTTTACCACATCGTCAGGTTTGATGCCCGTTGAAAGGACAAGCCGGTTTTCGGCCCCTTTCCTCAGGTTGCGGCGGGTATTTTGAGAATAACCAGATTTCAGCTTTTCATAATCATCAGCCATGTTCAGTTCATAATCAGCCATCGGAAAAAGCTTATAATTCCCGGGCTGCAACTGGTTGTGAATATTGAGATTATAGTCAATCAGGAGAAATTCGTCAGGAATGGCTTTGATAAAATTTTCGATAAGATCAGGTGTAAGTTCATCTTTAGAAAAAACGCCCAGTTGCTGGGTAAAAACAGGTTGCATGCTGTATACAGTGGCACATTTTCTGAAAAAGGGCAGCGGCATGACACGGAGATAATCGTCTTCAACGAGGGCGCCCCAGGCCGGGCAAACGATATCGAGATACCATGAATAAGCATAGACACACCCGTTGAAAGCGCCTGCAATACAATCATCCCAGCGATTCTTCCTGATTTCTCCGTGTTCAATATATTTTATCACGATAAAGATTGCTTTATTTACCTTTCACGGCCAACCTGATCATATCCTCGTATACCATGAGCCATCCTTTCCAATGCCGCTGGTCGTTGAGTGTACTGTTATGCCACAAACTAATGAATGTTCCCCCAACCGCTTTCACTTCCTTCATCAGGTTTGAGATCAGATCCGAAGCCTGCACTGGCGTAAGGTCCATATAATCGTTGAGCGTACCGTCCATCAAGGCAAACGGGAATATTCGCAACGGAGTTTTCCGGTCAAGATCGAGATCGAAGAAGTTGTAAGGGCTGCAGATGGAAGCCCTGAAGCCGGCTTCTTCAGCATAACCCATGGTATAGTCTTCGGCAATGTCGCAGTTGATGAGGTTGCGGTAGGTTGTCGGCATTTCGAGGCGCAGAAAATGCTGCCGGCTTTTTAAAATATCACGGTGGAGAATACCCGAAAGCCTTGAAATCTCTTTCTGAAGAACGGCTGCATTCCCGGATGAAGCATACGACGGATGGATGCCGACATCTGCATAGTCGGCAAGTTCGCGTATGATCTGCCTGAAATACCGGTTTTGGACCGGAAGGTTTTTATCGTTGACACCATAATCGGCAAGCAGGATGAAAAACAACGTTTTTAAAGAATATTTCTTTTGAAGCGCCATAATAACCTCATAGGTATCAAACGGGTCGGCCCTCCTTCCCAGGAGCACTTCAATCCGTTCCCTGAGTTCCTGGTAATCGCTTCGGTTGATCGCCTTGAAGAATCCCCCCACAGCGCGGGTCATGCCTTTATGTTTATAGGCAAATGCCGCATCCACATCAATTGTAGGAATGAATTTGAATGACGGCAGGCTGAATTCAAGTTCCGGGAACCTGTCCTGAAGCACTTTTTTGAGTTCCAGGGCCCAACTATTCACGAGAGGCTTTCGCAGAAACCCGTTACGGTACGCTTCACTTTGCATGGCCCTGAAACGGCCGTGTTCATCGCGCATCTGCGGAAGATACTCCTCGTAACGCGATACCAGGAAAAACGAGGCTGCGAAAACATCGAACGGCATGGCCGACGATTTCTGGTAAACGGCAAAAAAAGCCTTGGATCCGGCATAATCGAAACAAGAAACTTCGCAGGAAGAAATGCCCGTTTCGAAAAGTAAATGGTTTGCCGCAAAAAACAGCGCATCACTTTCCAGGCTTACCCCGTACGAAAACTTAGCCCCTTCATAAGTTGAAAACTCGTCCAAAGAGGCAGTGAAACAGGTTTCAAGTCCCAGTAAATCATTCAGCAACAGGTTAAAGATATACCTGAGCCGGTTAGTGATTTTCGGGGCAAGAACCAGGAGCACGGATGGGGATTTTATAAGGCAAATGTAAGGAAAAGAGGTATAGGTGTAATATAGGGGCAATGCGTTTAGCCCGCGCAGATGTGATAATAATAAAACGCGTTAACGTACTGAACAGAAATATTGTTCCCCTGGATCAATTTTTCCCCGAATAATCATTTGACCGGTTTACAGTTGATCCTTCTATTGTGTAGATGCTGCCGTCGACAGGATATTCCTCTGCAATTATTTGCAGGCAATCTCTTCCCGCCAACTCCGGCTTGCAGGTTGACAAAGGACCGTTTTGGATGATGTGCCCGGCTGCGACAAGTTAGTTTTGAAGAAAATAAAATTACCTCATGAAAAATTGTCTTTAATATTGCAATTTAAGTTTGAGAAATGAACGAGTTTTCTATAGCGATGACCAAATTGTAGAGTATGTGATTTTAAACCTGCCTGATGTGATATCCAAGGTATCTAAGTTATTTTCAGTATTCACAAATATTAAATTAAAAGCACCTTCTATCAAATCGTTATCGAGCGGCGTCACAATCAATTCGCCTGAAATTGATGTATATGTAGTCACGATTTGGCTATCCGAGCCAATAATGTTTAATTTACCAATAAAATCATCGGTATTTAAATGAGTAGTAGTGTTTACATCAGGGATATTCCAAAAATAAAACTTTTCAGCAGAAGAGATTGACTTTGTATGAATTACAAAATTTGTATCACCACTTGAGGTAATATTCTTTGTGGCTACCCCTGTCTCTTCAAATTTTTTATCATTGATAAAGGCGCTGAATTCATTGTGGTTTTGTTCCCCTCTTTCGCAAGAAGTACATTGTAAAACAACGGCAATGCTAAACAAGAAGATGCTGTATGAATTGATAATCCTATCATTTAAAGCCTTCATAAAAATCAAGGTGTTTAATTTATAAGTCTGCTCTGAAATTCTATACCAAATTATTGATTTTTCAACAAGCTGTAAATACTAATCAGTATTTCAGTATAATTGCTTTTCAGAATAAAGTTTCTTAATTGTCAATCTAAAGCAAATGTACTGTTAATTTGGATGCCGTCAGGTACGGCAGCAAAATTTCCATATTATAACCGCATGACCGATTTTCTATAACTTGAAGTATCCTATCATTCATGTATACAAACCATTCCGAACAGAATTTAAAAGGACAAATATCAATCCGGTCTTTAGTTACCTCGTTCCGGTTTCCAACCAACCTATCCATTAACATATCAGTTGATAGCATCAGTAAACATGCCGGTTATTCTTTTTTTTCATGCACTTCCATGCCCTGTTTTAACCAGAAACCGGTGAGGTTGCCCCACCGCACGATGAGCCGTTTAGCATCGTCCGTATTCCATTCCGCCTCAATAGCCTGGTGGCAGTTTTCGCCCATACCTTCCCGCTCGTGATGACAGTACCGGCATTCAAGCGGCTGAAGCCCAGTTCCGAACAACTCGCAAAGATTATTGACCAGGAAGGTGCAACCTTCGGCAGCATATAGTTCCAGCGCATAGTTGCCCTCATTGCCCCTGAATGCCGGCGATAATACCGCGAAATTCAATTCAGGGGCTATTTCCAGCATCATACGGCCGGCATATCCCGCTGCAACCGCCATTTCGGCTTCCCGTACCGTCCACCAGCCCGGGCGCCGGCAATAGCTTACACAGGTATCGCATGAACAAGGCCAGGAAGGAGGAAATTCATTTTCGATCGCCATAAAAAAGTATCAATGAATAGAATACGCCGGTATTGACATTTCAAACTTACAAAATATTATCGCTAATTGCGTTATATATTTTCTTTCATCCGTTTGTAAATAAATAACCGGATTGATAAATCGGAAGGCTTCACATTCCGGTCAACCTTTTCGGGGAATGCAGGAGAAATATCGGCAGTTTGCGAATAAAGAAGAGCCGATCAGGATTCAGGACGGCCGGAGCAGAAACATCAAGGGGAAATTCCTTGCTCAATTGCCCTGTTCAAATTTAATCGTGACCGGATATTTTTTCACAAAATGTTTTATCGTACTTTTGACGATACGGGAATTCCCCCGTTGAAAAATCAATCAACTGAATTTTAGAAAGATAATTTCTTTGCATGGAAAATTTCGTCGTCTCAGCCCGAAAATACAGGCCTGTAACTTTTGATTCTGTTGTAGGTCAGCAGGCGATCACAGGCACCCTGAAGAATGCTATCCGCAATAACCAGGTCGCCCAGGCCTTCCTGTTTTGCGGTCCCCGGGGTGTAGGCAAAACGACCTGCGCCCGTATCCTGGCCAAAACCATCAACTGTCAGAACCTTAGCCCAAACCTGGAACCATGCAACGAATGCGACTTCTGCAAAGCATTCAATCAATCGGCTTCTTTCAATATCAACGAACTCGACGCCGCTTCGAACAACAGCGTGGACGACATCCGGAACCTGGTCGACCAGGTGCGCATACCGCCGCAGATGGGAAAATATAAGGTATACATCATCGATGAAGTTCATATGCTGTCGCAGGCTGCTTTCAACGCCTTTCTGAAAACCCTTGAAGAGCCTCCGGCATACGCTAAGTTCATCCTTGCTACCACCGAAAAGCACAAGATCATCCCTACCATCCTTTCGCGCTGTCAGATATTTGATTTCAAGCGCATTACAGTGGATGATATCGCAAAACACCTTGCATGGGTCGCTCAAAGCGAAAACGTTTCGGCCGAGCCGGAAGCCTTGCATATCATAGCTCAGAAAGCCGATGGCGCCCTGAGGGACGCCCTTTCGATGTTCGACCAGATGGTGAGCCTGGGGAATCACAGCATTACCTACAAACTGGTGATCGACAACCTGAATGTGCTTGATTATGAATATTATTTCAGGATGACGGATTACATGCTTGCCGGCGATATACAGCAGTCGCTCCTGTTGTTTAATGATATTATTGACAAAGGATTTGAAGGACAGCATTTCATCACCGGCCTCGGCGATCATTTCCGCAACCTGCTGATGTGCCGCGACGCCTCCACCGCCAAGCTTATGGAAACCAGCGAAAACATCCGCAACCGGTATCTGAGCCAAACCAAACAATGTCCCATCCAGTTTATTATCAGCGCCCTTGAAATCAATAACAAGAGCGACGTCAATTACCGCACTTCGAACAATAAAAGGTTGCTGGCAGAGGTCATGCTGATCCAGTTATGCCAGCTTACCGGAGCTAATCGCAGTTCTCAGTCCGGTGCTGCAACCGTGCCCGCCGCAGCCGCGCCGCCATCGCCGGAGCCTGTTAAACCTGCCGAACCTGAAAAAGCAAAAACACCGGTTTATCCTGCGTCGCCCGCAACCGAACCCGCCAAAGCGGAAGAAAGTCCGGCACAGGCGACACCTACCGGGGAAAAGCCGCAACCCGCTGAAGACAATCCCGCGCCGCCTTCTGCTCTTCCCGACGAGGAACTGCATACAGTTACGTCAGGCAAGCCTTCCGGAACGCGCACCGTAATGCCCGTATCCTTATCCATTAAATCGGCTATCAGCCAGGCCAATCAAAATGCAGCCAAACCCGAAGCCGACCATCACCGGACTTCGTCATTCACCGATTCGCAGCTTGCCGAATCATGGAACACCTTTGCCGCCGGAATAAAAGAAGAATCGACGCTGTTGTATTCGGCTCTTACCGGCCACCTGCCCGTCATAGGCGAAGGAAATGTGCTGAACCTGGAACTCGAAAACAGGGTACTCGAAGCCGAGTTCAACCGGAACAAGACGGATTTGATCACCTACCTTAAAAATTCACTCAAGAACGACTTTATCTCCATCGAAACCTCCGTTTCCGAACAGGTAACAGAGGTAAAGAAGCCTTATTCCGAGAAGGAAAAATTTGAACAAATGGCTGAAAAAAATCCCTTGATTAAAACGCTGAGAGACCAGTTGGACCTGGGGCTTGACGGATAAAATCTTACAGGCAACAGTCTGGACTATGCGACGCGTTTTCACACTCGGCGAAACGGTACTCGACATCCTCTTCAGGAGCGGCGCCCCTGTTAATTCTGTTGCAGGCGGCAGCATGCTGAATACGGCAGTTGCACTGGGAAGAATGGGCTGTCAGGTGGAATTCATCAGTGAATTCGGGCAGGATGCTCCCGGAAAAATAATTGAAAATTCGCTTGAGAAAAACCATGTTTCATCAAAGCACTCCATCCGCTACGACGACCGTTTCAACACCTCTGTCGCTTTGGCCTTCCTGGATGAAAGCCAAAACGCATCCTACACATTTTATCATCATCAACCGGATGAATTAACCCGGACAACTGTTCCCGAAACAGGCCCCGGCGATATCCTGGCTTTCGGATCGTTTTATTCGGTGAAACCCGCCCGGCGCAGGCATGTTGCAAAGATTGTCAGGTCAGCAAATGAATCAGGTGCATTCATCATCTTCGATCCCAACATTCGAAAAAACCACCTTGCTGATTTACCCTCGATACGTGAGGTTTTTATTGAAAACATGAGCCTTTCCCATCTTGTGAAAGGCTCGTGCGAAGATTTCGCATTTCTGACCGGCGCTGACAATCCAGCAAACATCTATGATTCCCTGAAATCATACTGCCCGTATATTATCATTACCCAGGGAGAAAAAGAAGTGCTTTTGTTCACGCCCCGGTTCAGAAAATCATATCCTGTTGAAATAATCAGCCCGATATCGACCATAGGGGCCGGGGACAATTTCACATCAGGATTGATATACGGTCTGCTGCAATTTGAGCAACCGGAATCATCCGCCGGAAACCTGACGCTGCCCCAGTGGGACAAATTAATCGCTTACGGAATCGCCTTTTCTGCAGCCACCTGCCTCTCGTTGGAGAATTATATCCCTGAAGGCTTCCGGATCAATCTAAAAATGCAATGAAAAAAAAATTCGCTCTTTCCTTACTTAAACTTTTCGGATGGAAAACGAGCGGCAACCTGCCGCCTGACATGAAGAAATGCGTTGTCGTTGTAGCCCCTCACACCAGCAACTGGGATTTTTTTATCGGTTTTTTCGGTTATATGGCTATCGGGGTCAAGGCAAGGTATCTGATCAAGAAAGAGGCGTTTTTCTTTCCATTGGGGCCAATCGCCAGGGCCTTGGGAGGAATTCCGGTTGACCGCACGCGGAGCAGCAATGTAGTGCCACAGGTTGTTGAATTATTCCGGAGAGAAGAAAACCTCGTATTGACAATTACACCGGAAGGTACCCGAAGCCTTGTCCGTCACTGGAAACGGGGCTTTTACCTTATGGCCGAACACGCCGGCGTCCCGCTCGTTTTTGGCATCCTGGATTACGGGAACAAAACAGTGGGGTTGGGGCCTGTGTACTACCCTACCGGGAATTATGATCATGATATAAAGGACATTGAAGCTTATTACAAGGATACCGTGGCCAGGCATCCTGAAAATTTCAATCTCAGCCCGCAAAACAGGGAAAAATCAAAATGATCCGGTTGCTTTGCTACATTTGCAACTGCAAACCCAGGAACACCATAAAAACTCTTTCAAACGACCAAAAGCCATTAACCTTATTTTAGCATGAGTGACATTAAAATTGCCCTGATCGGGCTCGGATATGTAGGATTACCCTTGGCGGTAGAATTCGGAAAAATACTTCCTGTTAAAGGTTTCGACATCAATGAATCAAGGATAAAGGAGCTTGAAAAAGGCCATGACCGCACCCTTGAGACATCGGATGAAGACCTTGCTTCCGCCACTCAACTCACCTATACCCATAACCTGGACGACATCCGTAACTGTAATTACTTCATCGTCACCGTTCCTACGCCCATCGATAAGTATAAAAGGCCCGACCTTACCCCCCTCGTGAAAGCCTCTGAAACAGTAGGCAAGGTGCTGAAGCAAGGCGATATCGTCATTTATGAATCTACTGTATATCCCGGCGCTACCGAAGAAGAATGCGTGCCGGTGCTTGAAAAATTCAGCGGGCTGAAATTCAATACCGATTTTTACTGCGGTTACTCTCCTGAACGTATCAATCCGGGCGACAAGGAACATAATGTAACAAAAATCAGGAAAGTAACCTCCGGTTCCACGCCTGAAGTAGCCCGCAAGGTAGACGATCTGTACCGGAAAATTATTGTTGCCGGCACTCACATGGCATCGAGCATCAAGGTAGCCGAAGCCGCCAAGGTAATTGAAAATTCGCAGCGCGACATTAACATCGCCTTTGTGAACGAGCTGGCATTGATTTTCAATAAACTGAACATTGATACGCATGAAGTGCTGCAGGCTGCCGGCACCAAGTGGAATTTTCTCCACTTCTCGCCAGGCCTGGTAGGCGGCCACTGCATCGGCGTCGATCCATACTACCTTACGCACAAGGCGCAGGAATTGGGGTATAACCCCGAGATCATCCTAGCCGGCCGGCGGCTTAACGACGATATGGGCTTTTACTCGGCCAACCGCACCATCAAACTCATGATCCATAAAGGACATACCATTGCCGGAAGCAGCGTACTTGTGCTGGGGATCACCTTTAAGGAAAACTGTCCCGACATCCGCAACAGCCGCGTGATCGACGTGATCAATGAACTAAAGGACTTCGGCTGTAACGTGGATGTTTACGATCCCTGGGCCGATCCGCACGAAGTAAAACATGAATACGGCGTTGAGATGCTTCCTTCACTTGACGGGCACCGGCCGTATGATGCCATTGTATTTGCCGTGGCCCACCGGGAATTCCAACAACTTGACCTGAAGAAATTTAAAAAAGAAAATACCGTACTGTTCGATATTAAGGGCACCATTGACAGGGACCTTGTTGACGGCAGGCTCTGATAAACTGACCAGCATAAAACAAAATGATGCAACTTCTTACTCCCAGGCACTGGCGTGATTATGAACTGATCGATTCGGGCGGGTTGGAAAAAATCGAGCGTTTCGGGAAATTTATCCTGATTCGTCCCGAGCCCCAGGCCCTGTGGGATCGTTCGATGTCGCGGGAAGAGTGGCAGGGCCTGTCACATGCAGAATTCAGGAAAGAGAAGAATGATCCCGAAAAGGGAAAATGGATCCTGAAAAGAGGCACGCCTGAGCAATGGGAAATCGGTTACGCCAACGGTGAAATGAAACTGCGGATGCGACTGGGTCTTACTGCTTTCCGGCATATAGGCGTTTTCCCCGAGCAGGCCGAGAACTGGGATTTTATCTTCAATACCATCGGTTCGTTCCCGAAGCCTTCACCCAGGGTGTTGAATCTTTTCGCCTATACAGGCGGCGCATCGCTGGCGGCAAGGGCCGCCGGCGCCGACGTGCTGCACCTTGATTCGGTGAAGCCGGTGGTTACCTGGGCGCGCGAAAACATGGAACTCAGCCGTCTTGATGGCATCCGCTGGATTGTTGAAGACGCGCTGAAGTTTGTTCAGCGTGAAGTGCGTCGCGGCAGCAAATACTCGGGCATCATTCTCGATCCCCCGGCTTATGGCCGCGGACCGGAAGGTGAAAAATGGATAATCGACGATGGTTTACCCGAGATGATCAAACACTGCAACCAGTTGCTGGAGCCTGAAAACTCCTTTTTAATCCTCAATATGTACTCCATCGGGTTCTCAGCACTGGTCGCCGACAATCTGATCAATTCCTGTTTCAGCAAAACCGGGAATAAAGAATACGGCGAACTATATCTCAGCGATAAATTCTCAAAGAGGCTGCCTCTGGGAACTTTCCTGCGGTTTGTCAGATAGAATCCCCGAAAGGCAGTTTAGATATAAAACACCTCCACTTCGCCGAATGAAACCCGCACATCGATTGTAAAACCAGGCTGCGCCGGGTTATAATCAGGCGACATATAGGTATATTCCCCGAAAGATGCTGTTTTCATATCCGGCCCCCGCAGGGTGCCGAACGATACGTTTCCCTTAACTTTCAAAGGCACTTCACGGTCGGCGATGATCCTGAACTGCCCGAATGAACACTCCACCGACAGCGGGATATTTGAATCAGGCTTTTGTCCTTTCAGGTTCAGGCTGCCTTCACCAAAAAGTACATTGTAATGTTGCTGCCCGGGCGTAAAGGCAAATTTTGTATCGCCAAACTGTACATGCTGAGCGTCGTGTTTTGGCGCGAAACTTCCTCTTATCATAAAAACGCCCCCTACGATCAGAACCGCGGAAAGTAAAATCGTAAAGACAGGAATATCAAGGTCAAAAATATTGCGGACCAGAAAGAAAACCCCTATCACAACAATGATTATGCCTATAGCCGAAGCTCCGGAAAAAAGCTTGTTCATGGTTTGATTTTTAAGCGTTGAACAAATATAACATAATTTCATTAATTTCCTGAAAATCCAGGCGGTCCTGAAAAGGCGTGGATTATCGGGGCATAGCCGTTGTTTCTGGGTCTGTGGCTTTTTTTATATTGTGGTTACAATCCGCGGATGTATAAAATTCAATCTTTTTTATAAAATATCTGCTAAAAGCCATTGTTTCAGTGTAATTATCCCGGATATTTGTACTCCTAAAAGCCTTATTCTTAAAACCAGGCATACTTATGGGTATTACCATTTACATATTCATTCTTATTC
>Ga0209099_1000524_pt1 | contig 45242 bp, 31 predicted proteins | sample AD_JPNHW2_MetaG_FD_184430 | JGI IMG/M metagenome (GOLD analysis project Ga0209099, IMG submission 184430) | Active sludge microbial communities of municipal wastewater-treating anaerobic digesters from Japan - AD_JPNHW2_MetaG (SPAdes) (version 2) | ecosystem: Engineered > Bioreactor > Anaerobic...
AATCTGCGAACTCTGGCCCAGACCTACCTGCTCTTCGGCCATCAGGAAGATCTCGCCTACGGCGTCGGCTGGTGGGCGGAGTATGGCCGCTCCGACGTCAAGGAGGTGTGCGGGGATTATCCCGCCGTCTACGGCTGGGATATCGGCGATATCCAGAACGAGAAAAACGTCGACGGGGTCTACTTTGATGCCATGAAGATCTGGATCAAGCAGGCCTATGAGCGCGGCGGCATCAATACCATCAGCATGCATCTTGATAATCCGGTGAGCGGCGGCAATGCCTGGGACAACTCGCCCGCGGTCAAATATATCCTCCCCGGTCAATCTCATCATGCTGCCTATCTGCAGATCCTCGACAAAATCGCGGCCTTTTTGCAGGATCTCAAATCCTTTGACGGCACCGCCATCCCGGTCATCCTGCGGCCCTATCATGAACATAACCATGACTGGCCCTGGTGGGGTTCTTCGGCCTGCACCCCGGCCGAGTACAACGCCTTGTGGCAGATGACCGTGCGCTACCTGCGCGATACCAAGGGCGTGCATCACCTCCTCTATTGCATCTCTCCGCAAGAGGTCAGCAGCGAGTCCGGATATCTGGCGCGCTACCCCGGCGATGACTGGGTCGATATTCTCGGCATGGACTATTATCTTCTGACCGACAAGTCCCGCGTCAGCCATCTCGGCAATGCCCTGGCCGTGGTGGCGACGATGGCGGAGGCGCGCGGCAAGATCGCCGCCCTCACCGAGGTCGGCATCCAGAATGTGCCGATCAGCGACTGGTGGACCCAGTATCTGCTCGCGGCCGTGCAATACAACGCGCAGGCGAAAAAAACCGCGTGGGCCCTGGTCTGGCGCAATGCCGGCACCTCGCAGTATTGGGCGCCCTACAAGGGCCAGGTCAGCGCCGCCGATTTTATCCTCTTTTATCAGAATCCCTTCACCCTTTTTGAAAAAGACCTGCCGGCGATGTACCAGTGACCGGGCACCAGACCTCCGCGTACTCTTGATCGGGGAACAGTATGAAATTTCTTCAGACACCCATCGGACCGATCGACCGCATCGACCTGCTGACGGTGCGGCTGCCCTTTCTGCACCCCTTCGCTATCAGCTCCTATGCCTGGTCCTGCAAGGAGGCGCTGCTGCTCAAGGTGGAGGCCGGCGGCGTCACCGGCTGGGGCGAATGCGTCGCCGATCCGGATCCCTTTTACGCCCCGGAGACCACCGCCTCCTGCCGTTACATCATCCAGACCTTTCTCCTGCCCCTGCTCGAGCCCGGCATGACCTTGGCCGATTTGAGCGGGCAAATGCACAAGGTGCGCGGCAACGAGATGGCCAAGGCGACCCTCGAAAATGCGGTGATCGACCTGCTCGCCAAACAGCAGGGGAAAAAGCTGCACGAGTTCCTCGGCTTGCCGGCGCGCAAGATCATGTCCGGCATCAGCCTGGGCTTGCAGGAAACCCCGGACAAACTGCTCGAGGCGGTCACGGAGGCGGTCGCCAAGAAATACCACCGGGTCAAGATGAAGATCAAAAAGGGCCAGGACATCGAATGGGTCGCGGCCGTGCGCAAGCGCTTTCCGGAGATCCAGCTGATGGCCGATGCCAACGGGGACTATACCCTGGCCGACGCGGCCCGGCTGCGCGAGCTCGACGCCTTTAATCTGATGATGATCGAGCAGCCCCTCTCCTATTCGGATATTTACCAGCACGCGCTGCTCCAGCAGCAGCTCGCTACGCCCCTCTGCCTGGATGAGTCGATCCACAGCCTCGACGACGCCAGGACCGCCCTCGAGCTCGGGGCGTGCCGCATCATCAACATCAAGCAGGGACGGGTCGGCGGCCTGATCGAAGCCCTGGCCATGGCGGAGCTCGCCGCCCGCCGCTCCATCCCGGTCTGGTCGGGGGGCATGGACGAGACCGGCATCGGCCGCGCGGTCAATATCCATCTCCAGACCGCCCCGGGTTTCATCCTGCCGGGCGACACCTCGGAGACCAGCCGCTATTTTCATGAGGACATCGCCGATCCTCCCGTGGTGCTGGACGCCCAAGGCGGCATCGACATCCCCCCCGGGGCGGGCATCGGCGTCGAGATTCCCGCCGGGCGCCTCGCCCGGTATACCATCGCCCAGGAACGCCTGTATGAACACAAAGGATGACCCATGCTGAAGCGGATTCTGCTCACCGTCCTCTCTTGCCTCGCGGCTTTCGCAGCGGCCCCAGCCCAGGAGCTTCCCACCCCGGGTGAGGCGAACGGCTTCTCCCGCTATACCCAACACGATCAGATCCTGCAGTTTCTGACTCTACTCACCGCCCGCTGCAAAACCGTGCAAGTGATGGAGATCGGCAAGACGCGTCCGGTGGAAGAGTATGCCGCCGAAAGCCTGCTGCTGTGCGTGGTCACCGCTGCGGGGGCCAGCCGGCCGGAGCAACTCGACCGCAGCAGGATCACCATTCTGATCACCGCCTCGCAGCATGGCAGCGAGCAGTCGGGCAAGGAGGCGGCGCTCGCCCTGCTGCGCGACCTCGCGCTCGGCGACCTGCAGCCGCTGCTGCAAAAGGCCAATTTTCTCATCATTCCCCAGGCCAATCCCTGGGGCAACCACAAGGACCGGCGGGTCAACGAGCTCGGTCTCGACATGAACCGCGATCATATCAAGATGGAGAGCGAGGGGGTGCAGGCGATCCACCGCGTCTTCCGCGCCTGGATGCCCGAAGTGACCCTCGATGTGCACGAGCGCGGCGACGATTATTACCAAGTCACCGTGGGCTGTGTCTCCAATGTCAATGTCGATCCCGCCATCGAGTCGTATTCGCGCCAGGTCATCCTCACCGAGGTGGCAGCGACCCTGGCCAGGGACAAGATCACCTTTCACGAGTATCTCGTCACCTCGGAGAACATGCCGAGCGACGCCTCCGGGGCCGATTTCACCCGCGAGGAGCTGGCGCGCTGGCCGCAGATCACGCGGCGCAGCACCTCCGACCTCAACGACGGGCGCAACAGCCTGGGGATCTACCAGACCTTCTCCTTCATTCAGGAGGGGGCTTCGCGGCACGATCTCGCCACCCTGGCCGCGCGTACCCGCTATCAGGGCCGCTCCATCCGGGCCTTCATTAAAACGGTCGCGGCGCATGGGCCGGAGATGGCCTCCCGGGTGCGCACCCTGCGCCAGCAGCTTCTGGCCGGGGAGGGCGCCTTCGGTGAGGTTCATTTGCAGATGGCCTACCGGCGCGATCCGGCCCAGCCCGAGCTGCGGCTGCGCGAGTTTCGTGAGGAGAAACGAAAGGATCGGGTGCTCAAGGTGGACAAAAAGGCGGGGGAGCGGATCGCGGAGGAGGATCTCGAGCCCCTGTCCGACGCGGCGGGTCCGGAGCTGGGGGAGCGGATCGAGAAGGAGTGGTATCCTGCGGTGGTGCCGACGCTCAGTGTCGCCCGACCGCTCGGTTATGTCATTCCGGCTGCGCAGGCCGCGGTGATCGCGGCCCTGCGCCTGCATGACATCGAAATGATGATGTTTACGCGCGACGCCGAGGTCAAGGCTGAGGGGTATTGGACGCAAAAGGTAGTGCCGTCGCGGTTCGATTATGTGGCCCCGGAGAGCCTGCAGGTAGAGGCGCGGCCGCTTGCCCTGCTTTGCCGCAAGGGTGACATTTACATCCCCTGCCGCCAGCCGGCGGCGCAGCTGCTCCCCTGCCTGCTCGAGCCGCAGTCGGATTATGGCCTGATCCGGTACTGGAAGTTTCACCTGGTGCCGGAGGCGGGCAATTATTACGCGCTCTATCGCATCGTGGCGGAGCAGGATTTGCCGCTGGCGCCCTGGTGCCGCTGGCCGCGGTAGAACTTCTCACCACCGTTGAGGATTTTCGCCCATCCGCGTCGTCTTGTGCAGGCTGGCTCTGCCAACAGAGCGTTAGAACGCCGCCACGGCTGAGAATTTTCGCCCCATCCCGGGCCGCTGTACCGGGATGGGGACAAGATGCAAAGGGGATTTCGCTCCCACCCGGCCGGCCGGCCCGGGTGGGAGCGATTTTTTTACCCGCAGGATTCAGTACTTCAGAAGGAGAGTCCGAACGAGAAGCGGTGCACATCGGGGAGGATGTCATAGGCGGAGTAGCTGTAGTCGCAGCTCAGCGGGATGCCGAGGGAAAAGGCATTCACGCCAAAGCCGACATCCCAGAGTTCCTCATCCATGTTGACCTTGTAGCCGGCGCGCAGGGCGAGGCGGTCGAAGAAGGTGAGCTCTGTGCCGAGGTGGATACGCTCCTTGTTATCGTTGGGGTGGACGGCATCGAGGGCGACGATCCCTTTGGCATAAGAGGTGCGGAAGAGGTCCATGGCGATGCCGAAGGCGAAATTGAGGGGCAGGGCGAAGGTTTCCGTCTCGAGCTGCGTGGGCACGAGGCGGTTGGGGAGATAATCGTCCCCGTCCCATTTGACGCCGAGGTCGGAGCCGCTGTACTTCATGTCCCCGCCGAAATTGCTCATGCACATGGCGATGGTGAGGTTGCGGAAAGGCAGCTGGTACTGGGTGCCGACATCGAAGGCCACCCCTTTGGCGCTTTCGTTCCAGATGCGCTGCTGCACGAACCGTCCGGTCAGGCCGACGCGGAAGCGGTCGGTCAGTTCGCGGCCGTAGCTCAGGGCCACGGCGACGTCCTGGGCGTCGAAAAATTCGCCGGTGCCGTTGGGTTCGCTTTCGCTGGTGATTTCCATCTGGTCGACGCCGAGCATGGTGACGCTGGCGGCCAGGGTGCCGAAGGTGCCGCCGTTATACACATACGATGCGGCATTGAAATCGAAGGTATCGAGCCAGCGCGTATGCGAAAAATGGGTGGCATGGGTTTTGACGCGGGTGATGCCCGCCGGATTCCAGAAGGGGGCGGTGGCATCGCCGCAGATGGCGACGTAGGCCCCGCCCATGGCCGCGGCGCGGGCGCTTACCGGAATTTTGAGAAACTGGGCCCCGCTGGTGCCGAGGTTGGGATTTTGTCCCCAAGCCGTCATCTGCCAGGTCAGAAGGGCCACCGGGATCCATCGTTTGATCGTCTTCATTCTGCCCTCCCTACTTGATCACGGCAAAGGTATTCTTGTACTGTGCCCCGGCGGTCTTGACGATGTAGAGATAGACGCCGGGAGCGATCTCCCGTCCTCCCTCCGCGCGCAGATCCCAGACCTCGGTGCCGTTGGGCGCCTGGTGCTCGATGGTCTTGACGCGGTCCCCCGCCACGCTGTAGATATAGATGGTGCATTGTTCAGGCAGGTTGATGAACTGGATCTGGCGCAGCGGCTCCTTGCGCAGCTCGCCGTATTCGGGCTCGTACAGGGAGGCCACGGCATAGGGATTGGGGACGACGCGGATGCGTTCCAGCTCGTTATGGGGACGGGCTGCGGTAAGGGTTGCGCCCTTGATTCTGAAGGCATAACTGTCCCTGAGCGAGGGCAGCAGGGGGACGACGGTCACGAGGGCGAAGAGATTGCCCGGCCCCGGAGGATTTTTCGCGGAAAAGGAGACCTTGCCGGTGAGGCCGTCGAAATCGAAGGTGTCGCCGTCATGCAGGGAATCGGCCTTGACCTCGCTGCCGCTCCGGGTGATCAGAAGGGAGATCACGCCCTGACCCGCGGCATCCGTGCCTTTGAGGGTGGTGGCGATCTGATAACTCGCCGCGACCACCGAGGCCGCATCCGACACCGAGAAGGTGATGTCGAGCTGATCGGTGCCGCCGATGCGCGAGATGCTCTGGATGTAGGCCGGGGGATTGAGGCTGAAAATGACGCCGTCGCTGGTGGCGAAGGGCTTATCATAGAAGAGAGGCTGGGGCGAAGTGACCACCTTGCCGTCGCTGCGAACGGCCTGAACGCAGAAAAAGAGGGTGAGATAGTCGCCGGCCTTGGGGAGATACTGCGCCGCGGCGGCGGGATCGGGATCCTCGATCTTGAGCTTCAAGCCCTTGTTGATCGAATAGGTGATGCCGGAGCGGTAGCTGCGCGGATCGGAGCCGATATAATCTCCGGTCGCCAGATCGATCAGATGCAGCGAATTGGGCGCAGCGAACTCGACACCGATGTGGGTACCGGTGGCGTAGTTCGAGTCACTGATGATCGGGGTGATTCGGGTCTTGAGGGTTCCGAAGGTGGTTTGCTGCCAGTAGGTAAATTTGAGCTTGTACGAGCGCTCGCCCAAGGAATCCGCATCCACGGGCTGGACATCGAGCTGATAATTGGACTTGCCCGCGGGATGCTCGACCGGGTAGGTGGTGACCGGCGTACGATTGGAGGCGGCGGACGCGGGAATGACCTCTTCGGTATTGAGAGCCTCCGGCGAATTGCCCTTGGGGCTTTCCAGACTCTCCACGGAGGCATCACCGCGGTCATAGGCGGTGATGGTATACCAGTAGGTGTAGCCGTTGGTCACCGTGGTGTCGGTAAAGCTGTGCTGCAGCCCGAGATCCAGGCCGATGTTGTTGACAAGGTCATATTTGGCGACGGGCACGGGAGTAACACCGACGCTGGGATCGACATTACGGTCCAGTTGATCCCAGTGCAGGCCCTTGTCGACGCTGCGATAGATGCGGTACCCCTCAAAGTCGTACTCGCCGGAGTAATTATCAAGGGAATGCTCGGCGGCGTCATCCCAGTAGAGGGTCACATAGCCATCCCCGGCGTGGGCGCTGAGGGTAGGGGTTGCCGGCGGCTTGGCGATATCAAAATTATAGGCGAGGATCTTTTGCGCCGATTTCAGGTAGGTGTAGAGCTCCTCCTTGTTGTTGCCCGCCACGAGGGCCGTGTAAAAGGTGAGGGTATCGCCGCGGCCGAGGTGATAGGGGCCGGAGGCCATGTTGCTGGTGAGGTCAAGGCCTGAGGCCGGGATCGTGGCCGGGTTATCATAATGGCGGGTCGGATTGCTACCCTGGTGGAAATAAAAAGGCACCAGGGACTGCGGGCGGATCAGACCGGGGTTGCTCGAAAAGATGGCGTATTGCAGGCTGTCGTCGTCGCGGTCATCGTCGTAGAGGTTGTAGTGCATGTCGGTGACGCCCAGCTCGATCCCGTTGACCTTGGGGGTACGCAGAAAGGCCACGCCAAAGTAGCCGGTAACCCCGCCGGTCCACTCGCCCGAAAAGCCGTCGTCGTAAAAATAGACGAAATTGTTGGCCTTGTCGAAATCGAGTTTGTCATCTTCATATTCGGGCAGACCGCCGCTGACATCGCCGATATCGATGTCGACGTACATGTCAAAATAGAGACTGTCGAGGTCGCGGGGTCCCTTGTTGAGCAGCTCGAATTTGTAAAAAATAAGATTCTGGGCGAACTTGACGCCAAAGGCGTAGCCGGTCTGACGGACTTCAAGTCCCAGGGGGGCGACGGTGTTGTTGTTGTCATCGTAGACGCAGTAACTGTCCTGGTCCGATTTGATCACCGGATTGCCTGCCTGGTCCTTGACCGGCCATCCCAGGTCGGGGTTCCAGCTGAGGGGATTGTCGCTGAAGGCGATTTTGGCATAGGAAGAGTTGTGATAGCCGCCGACCGCCTCCCACTCCTCGTCGGTGGTATAGCGCCCCTGCACGACGTTGCCGGGGATGCCGATCATCGGATTGATGCGGTAGACATAATTTTTACCCGAGCCGATGGGGAACTCGCCCGAAGGGCCCTGGGTGAGGCGCCGGGGATAGAGCTTGCCGCGGTTCTCGAAAAAGAGGCCGATGTTGCTGGCGTTGTGGGTCCCGCCGGCACGGTCGACGACGCCCGCGGATTTCTCCAGGCGGGCCTCCTCCTGCTCTTTATCCTTCCCTGTGTGCTGGGCCAGCGCCAGGCTGGTCAGGCAAGCCAGCGCGAAGATCAGGTATGCAATTTTCTTCATTCTACTCCACCAGTTTGACAGATGGTTGGCAGGTGCTGTTTGCTTTAGCGCTGCAGACCCAATCCCAGCCGGATGCTTCGCGGCGGGCCGTAATTGGAGGGATCGCGCATGTATTCGTTCGAATAGCCGCCGACCAGGGTGAAATCGGGGCTGCCGGTATCACCATAGACATAGAGGATGTTGCGATGGTTGGTGAGGTTCAGGCATTCGGCAAACGCGCGCAGCCTGATGCCGCGGCCGATCGCGAGCTCCTTGCCCACCTCCAGATCCATGGTGTAGGTGCCGGGCCGGCGCAGCGAATTCTTGTCGACAAAGCCGATATCGCGGCCGCTCGGCGTATAGGGAAATCCCGAGGCCGCCCTGAGCACCACACTGTAATCGGTGTTGGCGAGCAGATGCTTGCCGAAGAGGAGCGGACCCTCGTCCTTCGGAATGCGGAAATAGGTTTGCATGCTGAGGTTATGACGCTGATCCCAGTCGAGATAGTAGAGTTTGGTGCTTTCGTCGGTGCCGGGATACTGCTCCGCCTCAGAGGAGGCACTGCCCTTGGCGATGGAGTAGGTATAGCTCAAACCGCCGCCGAAATAGCGGCCCTGGCGCACCTCGACATTGATCTCGAAGCCTTTGTCGTTGGCATAATCCTCGTTGACGTAAACCGTGTAACCGACAAAGCGGCCGGTATTGCCGGAAAAGGCCTCATAGTATTTGGTGCCGATGTAATCGGTGATATCCTTGTAATGCGCAGTAAGATGCGCGGCGATGCGATCGGAGAACTGGTGCGAGACACCGACCTCATAGGCCACGGTCTTTTGGGCATCGAGGTTGGCCTGGCCGAAGAGCGGCTCGCGCACATTCAGGTCATACTGGCGGTTCTCGAAAAGGAATTGGTATTCCGGATTCTGGAAAAAGTGGCCATAGGCGAAGTGGATCTTGGTACGGTCGGAGACCGGATGGGCGATGCCGAGGCGGGGGCTGATCTGGGTACGCGCCTTGACTGTAACCAGCTTGTCCTGGGAGAGCGGATCCTCGCGGAAGGTGGCATTGGCGTTGAAATAATCATAGCGCAAGCCGAGATTGATGATCAGGTAGGGAAACTCGATCTTGTCCTGGATATAGCCGGCCGCCTCGAAGGGTTTGATATTATAGTCGTTGAGGTAAGGATAATTGCGCTTGGGATCGTAGACGTAGAAGAGTTTGAGCCAGTGCTTGCGGTACTGCACACCGAACTTGACCTCGTTGATCTTGTTGGCCTGCCAAACCATGTCGGTCTTGAAATCGGCGGTCTTGTTGTGGTTGTCGAACATTTCAGGATAATCGGATTTGGCGTAAAACTCGTAGCCATCTCCCGCCCAGGGAAGGTATTCGGCTTCGGTGGCGCTGAGATAGCTGGAGGTATCCTTATCGATGCCTGAATAGTATTTTTCATCGAGGAAGGACAGACGCATGTCATAGAAGAGATTGGACTTGAGGCTTTGATTGACCATCAGCAGGGTCTGGTTGGTGCGGGTGCGGTTGCGCAGATACTGGTCCGGGATGTATTTGTAGGCATGGCTGTAGCGCTGGTAGCGAGAGCTGGCGGCGCGGTTGCTCAGGGTGAATTTCATTTTCGGTGTCATCTGGTAGGAGAGCTTGCCGAAAAGGGTTTTGCTGAGATTGTAGCCAAAGGGGAGGTAGCTGCCCTTGTGGTTCTGTTCACCGGTGATGAAGTATTTGAGCTTTTTAAAAAAGAGGGGGCCGCCGAGGCTGCCATTGAGCCGGTTTTCCTCGAGGTCGCTGAAGCGGCCGATGCCGAACTGGCTGGAGCGATATTCGAGGTTGCCGGAATGGGAATCGCCGCCGTCGCGGGTGACGATGTTGACGATGCCGCTGAGAGCATTGCCATATTCGGCATTATAGGTGCCGCTGAGCAGGTTCAATTCCTGGATGGCGTCATTGTTGATCTGGGTGATCATACGGCCGAGGAGGGGGTCCTGCACATACATACCGTCGATCATAAAGCCGACCTCGTTGGAGCGGCCGCCGCGCAAATGGAGCGAGCCGCCCATATCGGTGACGCCGGCCTGCAGGGCGAGCACATCGGTGAACTCGGTGACCGGCAGGCTGGCGATCTCCTCGCGGCGCATCGTCGCGCCGGAGCTGGTGAGGTCTTTCTGGATCATCGGCTTGTCGGCGATGATCACCACCTCTTTCATCTGGACAGCCGAAGGCCGGAGCTTGACCGTGACGTTGGTGGTCAGATCGATCATGATGCGCAGGTTGGTCACGACCTGGGTCTCATAGCCGACGAAGCTGATTTTGGCGGCGACGACGCCGGGCGGGACATTAAGGATGATGTATTGGCCATGTATGTCCGAGACCGCGCCGAGGCTGGTGCCGGCGATCTGGATGTTGGCTCCGGGCAAAGGCTCGCCGGTCTGCGCATCCGTGATCGTTCCGGCCACCTTGCCAGTGACGCCGGCATAGAGCAGGGCGGGGACGAGCAGGAGAAAAAGAATCCGGTATTTGTTCATCGGGACACCCTCATCGGTTCGACTGAGGAAATGGCGGCCGGGGCGCTCTTCGCAGCAGCCCCGGCCTGGGTTGTGATTCCATCGCCGGGCGTGGTTTAACGCACCAGGGTCATCTTTTTGGTCCAGCTTTGCGCCCCCGCCTGGAGACGATAGAAGTAGATGCCGGCGGCGGCATTATGTCCGGCCGCGTCCCGGCCATCCCAGCTCACCTGATGGGCGCCGGCGGAATAGAGGCCGTCGGCCACCACGCTGATGAGTTGACCGTTGAGGTTGTAAACCGCGAGGCGGACTTGCGTGCGCTCCTGCAGCTCAAAACGAATGGCGGTCGTGGGATTGAAGGGATTGGGCCAGTTCTGGCTCAGGGCAAAGCTCTCGGGGCGCTGTTCGCCGGGCTTGAGCTCTACGGCGGTGGTGAAAGCCGCTTGATACTTGACCTGCATTGCGTTGGACGCCGTCACCATATCCGCGAAAGAGTCGCCATACATCACACCATAGACGATCTTGACGGAGCCATGGGCGGGTATCGTAAAGGCACCGGCATTGAGACTGTAGATCGAGCCGTCGCCACCGGCGAGCAGATCGGCGTCGAAGCCGGGATCGGCGGTCTGGTGGTAGCGGATCGAATCGGTGGCGGCGTCGTTATTGGGATCCTCGGGGGAGTAGACGCCCCAGTCCAGGGTCTTGTAGGACCAGGGGGTATGCGAGAGCAGACGGAGGCCGGCGTATCCGGCTTCGCCCTCACGATAGCAGTAGGCGGTCTGGCTGGCGGCATCGTATTTGGTGCTTTCGCCGCCATAGTTGCCATTGATGCGCGGGACCACCACGGCGCCGAGATAAAAGGTTCCGGCCTCCGCGGAATCGTTGGTGACCGTATACTCGACGATCATCCAGGGCTGGTCCATCCAGACATAGGAGTGGGCATCAAAGGACATGTGCGGCGGCAGCGGTGTAGAAGCTGGATCCGCCTCGTCGATGTAGCGGCTATCGAAATGGACAAAGCCCTCCAGGTCCGATTTGGTCGGAACGGTCAACTGGACCGTGCCCGTCAGGGGATTGTGGTTTTCGTTATAATCGCACACCGCTTTCTCGTTGAGCGCGGCGATGATGTTGACCCGCTCCATCTGGCGCGTACCGGACATGTTCGGGACGATCAGGCGGATACTGCCGGCATTGCTGAGGCGGAAGCCGATTTTGCCCGTTTCGAAATTCGTTGCGGCTGTATTCGCGGCCAGTTTGATTGAATACTGGGCTTGTGCGGCATCGGCGGCTGCCACCATCTCCGCATAGCTGTCCCCGTAAAAAATGCCGTAACAAATGGTCACCGAATCGTGCGGCGCAAGGGTCACCGGACCGGCATTGAGGCTGAAGATGGAGCCGTCTCCGCCCGCGGTGATTTCCGGGCCAAAATCGGGATCGGCGGTCTGATGATAGCGGGTGGAGTCGGTTGCTGCATCGCTGGAAGGATCCGCCGGGGAGTAGACGTTCCAGTCCAGGGCCTTGTAGGAGTAGGGGGTTTGGGAGAGGAGGCGAAGACCGGCGTAGCCCGCTTCCGCACCGCGAAAACAGTAGGCGATATGATGATCCGCATCCCATTTATCGGTTTCGCCGCCGTAGCTGCCATTGATACGCGGCACCCCGACCGCGCCCAGATAGAGCGAGGCCATTTCCGAGGAGTCATTGATGACGGTGTAGCGGGCGATCGCGTAGGGCTGATCTTTCCAAACATAGACGGTCAGTCGGAAATTGACGTTGGGCGGCAGGTTGCTGGAGACATTGCCGTAAAAGGCGCCGCCTTCGAAATCCGCGATGGTGGCGGGGGAGATGGTATACGCGGCGATCAGCTTGTCCTGATCCTCGTTGTAATCGCAAACCGCTTTTTCATTAAGCGCGGCGATGATGTTGATGCGGTCGATCTGGCGTGTGCCGGACGTACCGGGCACGACAAACCGGATGCTGCCGGCATCGCTGATGCGCAGGCCGACCTTGCCGCTCTCGAGATTGACCACGGCCTGGCTCGCAGCAGCCAAGCCCAGGAGCAGCACCGCGCACAGCAGAATTCGTAACGATCTGGGTGACATGGAGACCTCCTCCAGTTGGATGTAATGTGAAGCCTCTGCCTCGCCGTCCGCCCGGACGGCGGCGTTATGGACCAGGTTGTGACAGCATTATTGAAAGTGCAACAGGACCGGCGGTATCAGCAGCAACAGCGCCAGGATGAAAAAGAAGATCTGCAGCGGTAGCAGCCACTTCGCCCATTTTTCCCATGGGATGCCAGCCAGCCCGAGCACCCCCATGGTTACCCCGGAGGTGGGCAGGATCGGATTAATCCAGCCCTCGCCGAAGACGAAGGCGAGCACCGAGGTCTGGCGGGTGATGCCGATGACATCCGCCAGGGGCGACATGATCGGCATGGTCAGGGCCGCCTGGCCCGAGCCGCTGTGAACAAAAAAGTTGATTATGCCCTGGGTGACGAACATCATCTGGGCGGCGACGACGCGCGGCAGATGTGAAATGAGGCCGCCCAGCGCATAGAGCATGACATCGAGGATCTTGCCGTCATTCGCCACCACCAGGATAGCCCGGGCGCAGGCGATGATCAGGGCGACGCCCATCATGTCCTTCGCGCCCGCCTTGAAGCCCTCGGTAATCCCGCCGATCGAGAGCCGGCCGAGCACACCGGCGACCAGACCCAGGCCGAAAAAGAGCCCGCTCATTTCGACAATGCCCCAGCCGAAGCGGATCACGCCGAAAACCAGCAGTGCCAGTGCCAGCGCGAAAGCAAGCAGCACCCGGGCATGGTGGCCTTCCATCCGCGCGTGCCCCGGCGCGACGGCTTGCGGATGCAGCCCGCGCGCACAGTCGATTTCGTAGACCGGGCTGATGGTGGGATCGGCTTTGACCTTGCGGGCGTAGCGCATGACAAAGGCGATCATGAAAAAAGTGCTCAGGAGCCAGATGAAGAGGCGGTACTCCCAGCCGGAGAGCGGGGGCAGCTGGGCGATCTCCTGAGCGATGCCGAGGGTGAAGGGATTGATGACCGCCCCGGCGAATCCTGCGGCGGCGCCGAGGAAGGGAATGGCGGTCCCCACCAGGGAATCGTAGCCCAGCGAGATCGCCAGCATCATAAAGAGCGGCACGAAGAGCATCGTCTCCTCGCACATGCCGAAGGTGGTGCCGGCCACCGAAAAGAGGGTCATGGTGGCGGGGATGAAGAATTTCTGCATATGCGGCTTGTGGCTGAAATACCAGGCCATCCAGTTGACGCCGGCGGTGATGGCGCCGGTGTTCTGGATGATGGTGAAGATGCCGCCGATGATGAAGCAAAAGCCGATGATCTTGGCGGCCTCGATGAAACCCTTGAGGGGGGCCGAGAGCAAGGCCATCAGACCCTGGGGTTGGCTTTCGACCCGGGTGAAGGTGTTGGCGATGACCAGGGTCTTGCCGCCCACCTCGTGGCGCTGGTACTCCCCGCCCGGGACGATCCAGGTCAGCGCGGCCACCGCCACGACCATGGCGAAGATCAGAAACAGGGTGTTGAAGGAATATCGGGCTGATGCGGCCATGGCGGTACCCTACTCGATCCGGTATTCGTCGCCCGGCAGCAGCAGGTCGACCTTGAGGTTCCGGCCCCCGAGCAGCCCCTGGTCACTGGTGCGGATCTGCTTTGCCTTGCGGGCATCATAGACGATCACGGCATCCAGGCCGTAGACGCGGAAGTGGCCGTCGGGGTAAACCAGGATGGCCCCCTCCTCATCGATGCCGATCCCGGGCAGCCCGGGATGTTCGAGCACCACGCCGATGAGGCGGTTATGGCGCTTGCGCATCATAAAGTGCTGGTCGATGATCGCATTCTTGACAAAGCCGAAGCCGCGCTTGGTTTCGACGTTTTTGGCCTGGATCGAGTGAAAGATGTTGGTCGAATCCTTGTTGACCAGCTCGTTGCCGGTGATCATCACCTCGCTCATCACCGCCGCGCCGGCGCTGGTGCCGCCGATGATGCCGCCACGCTCGAAGTAAAGGCGGTCGAGGGCCTGCTCCGCGCGGGTATGACCGACGCGGTTCATCAGCCGGTCCTGGTCGCCGCCGGTGAAAAAGACGCCGCCGGCGGCATCGATCAGGGCGACGATCGAGTCCGAGTTGGCCACGGCCGGCTCGATGATGTGACGCATGGTAATCTGTTCCGCGCCGCACTGCCGCAGCTGGCCCGTCAGGAAGGTGCCATACTCGATCGGATCCTCGCTGGCCGAGGTGATGATCAGGATCGACTGGCCCTGGCAGCGGTTCACGAACTCTTGCATGGCATCCATCGGCTTGTCACCGCCGCCGATGATCATCAGATAGCCCCTGTGCGCCTTGCCGCCGGCCAGCACTACTCCGGCCAGCAGGGCCAGGACAAGTATCGCCGCATTTCGTCTCATCTCTGCTTCACTCCGCTTCGATCAGGTGCGTGAGAATTTGAAAGCCGGTCATCAGGTCCGCGGGACGGATATGTTCATCCCGGGAATGGGGATTCTGGGCACCGATGCCGGTGTTGATGATCTGGATGCCGTGCTGATTAAAGACATTGGCGTCGCTGCCGCCGTAATAGACCAGCGGCTGGGGTGTCACGCCAACACGGCCGTAGGCGCGGTAGAGGTGCTGCACCAGCGCTATCTCCGGATGGAACTGGAAGCCCTGGAAACTGAAGATGAAGGCGGGTTCACACTGGCCGCCCCAGCGCGCCGCCGCCTCGGCACAAAGTGAGGTCAGGCGCTCGCGCAGGGCGGTGATCTCCTCGTTGCGAAAAGAGCGGAACTCGCCGGTGAGGTCCACCCGGTCAGGCACGACGTTATCGGCGGTGCCGCCATGGATGGTGCCAAAGTTGGCCACCGAGTGCGGATTCACCCGGCCCACCGGAAAACCGCTCATGATATGGACCGCCATGGAAAGGGCGTTGATGCCGGTTTCGGGTGCCACGGCCGAATGGGCGGACTTGCCGGTGATGGCGATTTTAAAATCATAGGCGGTGGGGGTGGAGGCGACATACCCCCCGGGCCGGGCAGTGCAATCAAAGACGAAACCCTGATGCGCCCGAAGCTGCGCGAAATCGAGGGCCATCGCTCCGAACATCCCCAGCTCCTCGGCGACCGTGAAAACGATCTCGAGACTGCGGTGGTGCAGCTTGTGCTCGTGCAGCTCCTCGATGAGAGACAGGAGCAGGGTCACCCCGGCGCGGTTGTCCACCCCGAGAATGGTCGTGCCATCCGACCAGAGGACCCCCTCCTTCAGCACCGGCTGGACCCCGGCGGTGGGATGGACCGTGTCCAGATGGGCCAGCAAGAGAAGGGGTTCTGTATCGGGCAGGTCACCGGGCAGCCGGATAATGAGGTTGCCACAGGTGCCGTTGAGTTTTTGCGCGGCATCATCCTCGGTGATCTCGACGCCGAGGGGCGCGAGGCGTTTTTTGATGAATTCAGCGACCGGCCGCTCCTGGAGCGAGACGGCGTCGATCCGGACGAGTTCGAGAAAAAGATCCAGCAGTTTTTGTTGGTTCATGGCATCAGATTCCATACAAAGGATTGAACCCGCACCGGGCATTGGAAAATTAAATCCGCAGGAGCAGAAACCGCACCCATGCGTCACCAGGCAATGCTTGCGGCCGCGCCGGGCCAAGGGTCAGGGATTTGCGACAAAGTAGCGATCGTCGCGGATGCTCTCCTCGATAATCCCAAGCGCCGTCAAGGTGCGCTCCTTGTCCCTGAAATTGAGTTCGGTGATGATGGCGTTGATGACCGTCACCACCGCTCCCAGTGAATTACTGAAGGTGATGTTGTCGGTCTGGATGGGGAGACAATGGGTGGCCCAGCTCCGGGCGGGGGCGCTCTTTTTATCGGTGAAGAGAATGCTGGGAATCTCCCGCTGCCGGGCCTGGGCCAGCGCTTCGACCGTCTCCCGTGAATAGGGTGAGAAACTGAAAGCGATCAGCAGGTCGCCCGGGTCCATAAAGGCGACCTGTTCGATATAACGAAAATAATCCAGAGAGAGGTGCTGGGCGTCGTAGCTGTACTGGCGCAGCAGATAGGTCATGAGCTGGGCCAGGTGGGCGGAGAGTTCGAGGCCGATGCAGTAAATCCGCCGCGCGGCAATGATACGGTCGACGGCGCCAGTGAAGGCTTGGGGATCGATCGACTTGATCGTCTCCTGAATGTTGGAGATCACATTTTGTGAGGCCAGTTTGAGCACATCGGGCGAGCTGCCCTGCTCGGCGATGGCCAGGCGATAGCGCGCGGTGGGGGAGAGGCGCTCTTTGAGATAGGCGGAGAGGGTCTCCTTGAGTTCCTTGTAGCCGCGATAGCCGAGGAGCTGGGCGAAGCGGACGATGGTGGCTTCACTGACGCCGGCGCGGCGGGCCACCTCCTGGATGGGCAGGAGGGCGACCAGATCCATGTGTTCGAGAAAGAAATCGGCCACTCTTTTCTGGTGCGGCGCGAGATCGGGCAGGCTTTTGCAGATCCGGTCTTCGATGTTTTTCATGTCCGGGGCCCTTGCTGCAATTTTTATTTCACAACAATGCGGCATGAAAATAAATTTTCATTTGAAGATAGGAGAATGCAGCCTCAAAGTCAAGAGGATTCTCAACTTTTTTTTGCAGCGCGATGCGCCGGCACGCTTTTGGTACAATTCGACCTATGGAGGATGTCGGCAGAACAGACTTTTTATCAGCCAGGGTACCCCCGGAAATCTTGTTCCCACCTGACACCTCGCGCCGTATACTTGGCAAGCTTTTATCACCGGTAGGCCACTATTTTCAATGATATTAAAGCCGAGTAGGACCCAGATTTTGGGGGGTTTCAAGACATTTTATCAGCCCGTTGCGTCTGCGCAACCGCGGGCCGCTCTATTTTATCAGGGCAAGGCGCTGGACATGGTTTTGCCCTTGCGCCATCAGGGTGCAACAATAGATGCCCGAGGGCAAGGTCCGGCCGGAGCCGTCGGTGCCATCCCAGTGCAGCTGATGTGGGCCGGCGGATAACTCGCCGTCGCAAAGCACGCTTACCAGCCGGCCCTGGATGTCCCAGATTCGAACGCTGACCCGGGAGGAGCGTGGCAGTTCGAAGAGGATCCGGGTCTGCCCGTTAAAGGGATTGGGCCAGGCCGGTTGGAGGAGAAAACGGGCGGGCGAGCCGGTATCCGTCGCTTGGGCAATTCCGGTCATCACGCCATGCGGACCGGCTCCCGCAGGCTGAACGCCATGGCAGACGCGGCAGTCGCGCAGCACGCCCGGGTAACCCTGTAGGGCGGTGTTCTGCACGTTGTCATTGGGCTCGATGGTGGGGACGATGGCGTGCGGCGAACCGTGGCAGGTTGAGCAGTACAAGCCGCCATGTCCGCGCGACTGGCGGAAAAGTTTGCCGCTCTCTTCGGCATGCTGGGCGCCGTGGCAACTGGATGCCCCGCATTTCGGTTCATCCAGCCAGGGCCGGCGGCCGGTTTTGATCGTGGAAGCGACGTTGCTGAGAGAGCCGTGGCAGCTCTGGCAGGTCATCCCCTTGCTGTACATGACATCGCGCAGGCACCGCGTGGTCGCGCCGGGGTGGCATTTGTAGCAGTCATTGGTCCGATCTTTATGTTTGTCATGCAGGGCGAGGGAAAGGGAGGGCAGTCCGCTCCGGCCGGGCAGCCCCAGGGCATTCGAGGCGTGGCATTTGGCGCAGAGGATCGGCCTGGCGTTTGCGTCGAATCCCCCCTCGTTTTCATGGCTGCCGAGCAGGGCGGATTCACTGGTGTGACAGCCGCCACTAACACAGCCGATTTCGTTGCTGACCGGTATGACGCATTGGGTGGTAGCGAGCAGGGTGTTGGCGGCATCATAGGCCTTGAGCAAGGCCAGCTGGTAGGGGGACTCTTTGGCGAGGTCGGCATCGGTATAGGGCGTGATCGGGATTCCGCTCGCTTCGAAATGGTCTCCTGCCACAGCCAGATTCCCGGCAAGTCCATTGCCCGTCAGCCCGATGTTGTCCGCCAGGGAAACGCCGAAGAGTTTGTCCTCGTAGCTCCAAAAGTTGGTCTTGCCCACCGAGTAGCTGTTGCCGGGGATGGTATAGGTCACGGTGAAGCCGGAGGTGACCAGTTGCGGCGCATGACTGGCATCACCCTTGCGGATCAGCTCAGCGGTGAGGTTGTTGTAGGGGGGCAGAATGGCCAGATTGGCAAAATCCTTGTTGGCGCAGTGCATGCCCAGGTCATTCCAGCCGATGAGGATGTACTCCTGGCCGGAGAGCGAACCAGCCAGTCCACACAGCAGGATCAAAGCAGCCTTCACCTTCATGACATCCTCCATTGCACTATACACGGAAGCTTGATTACCATGTTGCCACATTATGCAATCTACATCCGTTTGCAGAGGAATTCAAGGTGAAAGCGGTGAGAAATCCTTGGCTGCCGTATTTATTAACCGGCAACGGAGGTCTCAGAGCACCATGCGGATGGCGCTGCGGGCCTGCTCCGGCAGTGTGAATTTCCGGTTGGCGAGAAAACGGTTGAGGGTGGTTTCGAGCCAGGGTCTGCTGCAAATGAATTTGGAGATGGTGATCGAATCGGGGCCGAGGAGGTAGCCATGGGCTTCGACCCGGACCGGCTCGGCCTCCCCGGTCAAGGTGACCAGGGCGAGGATCGATCGGGCTTCTTTGTTGAACTCGAGTTCCTGGATGACGCCGATGCCCTCGAGGTAGGGATTGATGAATTTTTTGGCGGCCGCGGCTTTAAGCGATTGGAACATCCTCGAACTCCTCCCGTTAGCGGTTGCGTTCCAGCAAGGCGCATGCGAACCAGAGCACCGGCGCCTGGCCATGGAGATCCCCGGTGACCCGCGGCCGGGTGAGATAGTGGGTAATGTCCGCGCTCTTGCCGGTGCCGATGCAGACCTCGGCGACCCGGCCGTCCGCGCCGATATAGGTGAGGAGCGCCTCCCAGGCTTTCTCGTAGACCGGCTTGTAGAGGGAAGGGTCGAGAAGCCCCTTGTTCACCCCGACGGTGACGGCATAGCCGAACATCGCCGTGGCCGAGCTCTCCTTCCAGGCGGAGGGCGTGTCGATCAGCTGTCGCCACATCCCGTCTTCGGCCTGATAACGGCGCAGGGCATCCATCATGCGGCGATACCCCGCGAGGATGGCGGGATAATGGGGATTATCCGGCGGCAGCTCGGAGAGCAGCTCGGCCATGCCCGCAGCGGCCCAGCCGTTGCCCCGGCCCCAGAAAAAGGGCGCGCCTTCCCCGTGATAGAAAAGGCCATTGGGCTGCTGCAGCTTCTGCAGGTAGACGTCGATTTCAAGGGCGGCCCGCTCGAGATAGACCGGCTTGCCGGTGGTGCGCCAGGCCTGGACCTGCAAGGCGCCGATCATCCAGATGTCGTCGATCCAGAAGCGGGTCTGACGGGTCAGGCCGTCGGGTCGGGGATCGACCCACTGGGCGTCCGCCAGTGCGATCCCCTGCTGGAAGAACGTCTTCTCCCCGGTCTGGCGGTAGAGTTCGAGCGGCAGAATGCCGTAAACATTGGCATCGACATGATCGGCCAGGTCGGTCAGGCTGTCCGTATTGGCCCGCGCGTAGCGGCTGGCGAGGCGGGCGAGCAGCTCCTTGTCGTGCAGCAAACCGGCCAGATGCGCGGCGCCGAAACCGGCGCAAGCCTCGGAGTAATGGATCCCCCGCCAGAAGGGGGCCAGGTAGAGATAATATTCGGAGCGCGACAACAGATCATGGGCGACCAACCGGCCGATCTGTGCCGGACTGGTCTCGTTATGACCGAGGAGATCCTGGAAAAAAGTGGCGAATTTCGCACAGCCGGCGAGGCTGCTACAAAGGAGAAATAAAACCGCGATGCCAAAACGGGAGAATCTTGTCTTCATGGCGAGCGCTCTCTGGATGGTCTTGATTTGCCTGAATTTCGCGAATTTTATCTTGTCAGTCAAGTCCTCTTTTCCATTTTGCCTTGATACCCCCCAAAAGCTGGGTCCCACCCAGATGGAATTAAAATGGGCCACGCTGTATCGCAAGATCAAGGAGTATCAGCTCAAGCCCTAAAAGCTGGGTCCCACCCAGATGGAATTAAAATTGGCCACGCTGTATCGCAAGATCAAGGAGTATCAGATCGAGCCCCAAAAGCTGGGTCCCACCCAGCTGGAATTAAAATGGGCCACGCTGCATCGCAAGATCAGGTTCTATGACCCTAGAATCAATCCTCTTCACCCTGTCAGATTAATAAATAGTCCTGACTTTGCAAAGGATGTTTTAATCTAATTCCTTTCAACATTCATTATACAAGAATCAGAGTCTAAATCAATTTTGAGAAGCCCAAACGTTAGGGACCAGGTAGGGGCGAGATTTCAGGGGTACTCTTTTCCATTTTGCCGCTTGACATCCTTCCCGGTTTCCGTTATATTGAAATAGGACCGAAATCCAGAGCATTCCATCACCCCCTGTTCCTCCTCCGGTCATACTCCCCAGCGATCCGGTATCCCTGGCGCCATCCACAACCCGAAGCTCCTGCTTTATCGGCACCCTTGCGTTTGATCTGTTATCCGGGAGGATACCATGAAACTTGCGAGCCTGCTCTTCATCCTTATGGTACTGACGGCCGGGACTCTGGCACAACCGGTTCTCGACCAGGTCATCCCGATCACCACGGCCTCCGAGGAGGCACGCACCCTCTTCCTGCAGGGACGCGACCAGCTGGAGAACATCGATTACGCCGCCGCGGCCAGGCACTTCGACCGTGCCATTGAAAAAGATCCGGGATTCGCCCTTGCCTTCCTCTATCGCAGCCTTGCGGGCGGCAGCGCCCAGACGGCGGAGGAAAATATGGAAAAGGCTTTAGCCCTGTCGGCCAATGCCTCCGACGGAGAACGGCTGCTGGTCGCTTTTTACAAGGCGAGCAATGAGGCCAGAGGTGCGGCCGCCCTCCAGAATATGGACAAGCTCCTCGCCCTTTACCCGGATGACAAGCGCCTGAAAACCTACGCCGGCTTTTATTTCCAGAGCCACTCCGAAAACACCAAAGCCATCGATCTCTATCAGCAGGCCCTGCAGATCGACAAGGAGTACGCCCCCGCCTATAATTACCTGGGATACGCCAGCATGGCCGTCGGGGATTACCCCGCCGCTGAAAAAGCCTTCCTGGAGTACATCCGCCTCATGCCCCACCTGCCCAATCCCTACGATTCCTATGCCGAGTTTTTGCTCAAGCGGGGACGCTACAACGAATCGATCGTGCAGTATCAAAAGGCCTACGATACCGACAACCAGTTCACCGGCAGTCTCGCCGGCATCGGCAATAATTATCTCTTCATGGGGGCGTATGACAAGGCCCGGACCTATTACGACCGCTACTTCAGTGAAAGCCCGCGGGTCAGCGACAAACTGATCGCACTGCGGCTGCAGGCCCGCTCGTATCTCTATCAGGACAAGGTGGATGAGGCGATGAGCGCCTATGCCCGGCATCAGACCTTTGCCGAAAAGGAAAACGAGTCCGCGATCCTGATTACGACCGCTTTCAACGAGGGATTTGTTCTCAGCGAGATGGGCCGGCCGGCGGAGGGACTCCGCCAGTGCACCGAGGCCGCCGCGATGATCGACCGGTCCGGACTCGCCAGTCATGCCCGGGAAAACCTGCGGGTCAACGGCGCCTACTGGCTCACCCTTGTCTGCGCGGCCAATCGTCTCTTCGACAAGGCCCAGGTCAACCTTGCCGACTATCTCGCCGCTATCCGGCTGCGCAACAACCCGGATGAATCCCTGTCACTGCATGCCCTCCTGGGATACCTCGCGTTTCAGGACAAACGGTGGGATGGCGCCATCGCCCAGCTGCAGCGCCTGGAGAACGACCCCTGGGCCCTCTACTACCGCGCCCGCTGCCTCCAGGAAAAAGGGGACCAGCAGGGAGCGCACCTGCTCTTCGACAGGGTGGTCCACTGGAATCAGGAGAGCCTCAACCTCGCCGTGGTCTGGAGCCGCGCCCGCAAAGCCCTGGGCAAATAGCAGGGGATTGGCACAAAAAGGCCGCGCGCAGGCGGCCTTTTTTGTTATTTTAACTTGACATTTAAATATGACGGTGTTATATTAAACTGTCATTATAAGGAAGCATGACGCATGGAAATGGATATCAATGAACTGGTGGAGAAGAGCGGCGTACCACGGCGCACCATCCACTTTTATGTGCAGCAGGGCTTGCTGCCGGCTGCAGCGGGAGCGGGCCTGGCGGCGCGCTATACGGATGACCATCTGATCCGCCTCGCCGCCATTCCGGTATTGCGCCGGCGCGGCATGCGGCTGGATGAGATCCGCCGCGAATTTCAGCACACCTCGCGTGCGCAACTGGAGGCGCTGCTTCAGGACGAACGTAGCGAACGCCAGGAGGCGGAGAAGCGGCTCTGGCAGGCCCAGAGCCTGCTGCGCTACACCCTGGCGCCGGGTGTCGAACTGGTGGTTGATACCCGGGCGGACGCGGCGACGCGCAAGCAGGTACTCAGGCTGCTCGAGCAGGCCTCCATCATTTTCGAGCACTGAGGGCCGGCCGCTTGCCCGATGGGAATTCAGGATTGTCTCTACTTTTGACTGGAGGGGTGTTATGTCCGGATCGTTCGCAATAAAGGAGTGGCCGTTGGGCGGATTGTTCCTGGCGGATCGGCCGATGGCCTCAAGTCTGCCGCTGCGCCACACCGAGGTGGAGGCGCACATTACCGGTCCCCTGGCCGCGGTGGCGGTGACGCAGCACTATCACAATCCCTTTGATGCGCCCCTGGAGCTGGAGTATCTCTTCCCGCTGCCGGAGAACGGCGCGATATATGATTTCGAGTTTCTGATCGGCGCGGCGAAGGTCAAGGCGGAGGTGCAGCCGGCGGAGACAGCGCGCGAGCGCTACGAGACTGCGCTGCACGGCGGCCAACGCGCCAGTCTCTTCGAGGAGCGGCGGCCTAATCTCTTCGCCCTGCTGCTGGCCAATGTCCAGCCCGGGGATGAGATCACGGCGGTTCTTCGCTATCAGCAGCCGCTTGCCTTCGTCGAGAACAGCTATGAATGGGTCTTCCCCATGGGGGTCACGCCAAAATATCATCGTGATCCGGCGGAAGCCGAGGTGACCGATTCGCCTCTGGCCCTTCCCGGCGAGGAGATCGGCGGAATCGGGATCGCCGTCCATATCGACGCCGGACAGGCGGCGGAGGATCCCGTCAGCCCCTCGCATCCGCTGCGGATCACCCGCCTCGACGGGAGCCATTTTGAGATCGGGCTTGCGGGCGAGCAGATTCCGGACCGCGATTTCGTCCTGCGTTACCGGCTGGCCGAAGCGGAGGTGGCGTGCCCGGTCTGGATTTCCGGCGACAGCAGTGCCGCCACCGCCCTGGTGACCCTGGTGCCCAACAGCTGGCCGTCAGAAGTGAGTGCGCCGCCGCGGGAATTTATCTTCGTCCTCGACCGCTCCGGCTCGATGGCGGGCGAGCCGCTGCACCAGGCGGTCAACGCCCTTGCGGCCGGTCTGCGCACCATGCGACCAGCGGACACCTTTCTGCTGCTCGCCTTCGACAATGAAGTGGAGTGGTGCGATCGCATCGCCGCGGCCTACAGCCAGGAGAGCCTGGAGCGGGCCGATTATTGGCTGGCGCAGATCACCGCCCGCGGCGGCACCGAGATCGGCCTGGCGCTGCGCGCGGCCCTTGGCGTGCCCGCCGATGCGGAGCGGCAGCGGCATATCCTCTTTTTCACCGACGGCGCGGTTTCGGCCGAGGAGCAGGTGCTCGCCGAGGTGCGGCGCGGGATCCGGAATAGCCGTATCTTCACCTTCGGCATCGGGCCCTCGGTCAACCGCGCCTTTATCAACAGCCTGGCGCGGCTGGGCCGCGGCACCAGCGAATTTCTCCAGCTCGATGAGGATATCGAGGTGGCGATCATTCGCTTCCACGACCGTCTCTCCTATCCCCTGCTTCAGGACCTGCATCTGCGCTGGGAAGGGACGACCGCCTGGGATGTGCTGCCCGCCGAGCTGCCCGATCTCTATTATGGTCAACCCCTGATGCTCTTGGCCAAATTTCGCCCCGGAGCTGAGGCCCGTCTGATCCTCTCCGGCCGCTGCGGCGGCGCGGCATGGGAGAAGAGCCTGCTCCTGCCCGAAGTCCAGATCCGTGCTGAAGTGATTCTGCGCACCTGGGCCCGGGCCCGCATCGACCTGCTGCTGGACCGGATGCATGTCGGGCCGCGCCGGACCTCGGCCTTGCGCGACGAGATCATCGGTCTGGCCCTGGAGCATCATCTGGTCACCGAATTCACCTCCCTGGTAGCGGTGCAGGAGGAGGTGGTCTCCGCAGTGCCGGCGCAGCGGCTCAAGGTGGCGGTGCCGCTGCCGCAGGGGCTGGAGGCGGGGGGATTTCTGGCGGACCACTTGGTGAATGCTTCGATGCCCATGCAATGCTTGCAGACGGAACTGAGCCTTGTGCGCAGGCTCCGGTCGCGTGTAAGTTTTCAACTTGCCGAGCCGGCAGCACCGGCTCCGGAGCATCTCCTGGCCGGGCTGGCGCGCCGCCAAATGGCCGACGGCAGCTGGGGCGAAGGCGGGCAAGCCCTGGAAAGGAGCTGCGCTGCTGTACTGGCCTTTATCCGCAGCGGGTACACCCTGGCGCGCGGACCCTACCGCCGTATCCTCGAAAAGGCGGTCACCTGGCTGCTGCATCAGCAGCCGGGCGATCCTCTCGGACAAGAGATGCGCGCTGTGGCGCTATGGGAGATGAAACAGGCCTGTTCTCATCCCCTGCTGCAGGGCGTGGGGGCCGCGGAGGAGGCGATCGTGCATTCCCTCCCTGCGCCCGATTTCACGGCCGTGCGCACGCCCGCCCAACTGCGCCAGGCAGCGCTGAGCGGCGTCCGGGTGGAGATCCGCTATACGCCGCCGGCGGGGGAGGTCGGCGAGCTCTGGCTGGAGTGCATCAAATGATGATGGGAGGGGTGCCGGCGCTGCAGGAGCGGGCCGCGCCGGCGCGGGAGAATTACTGCACCGCAGGCGGTACGTCGCGGCCCATCGCCGCCGCTTTGGCGCGGATGGCAGGGATCGCCTCCTCCATGAGATCGCGTACGTCAGCATAGCGGAAGGTGCGCTGCTCGAACGTGCGGTTCTGCAGGGCCTGAAGGAAGCGGGATTCGAACTCGCGCAGGTTAAAGCCGTAAATGTGGTAGCTGTCAGCCTGGTGCACGTAGCGTCCGAGAAGGACGGTGCGGCCAGATTGCGCGGCGATGCGCCGGGCGATCTCCGCCTGCAGCTGCACCAGGGCGAACATGTTCATGAAGGCGGCCTTGTAGGCGTCATTGGAGCGAAACCGCACATTGGTATTGAGGCGCCAGCGCCCTGCTTCGTCCGGCAGCATCCGGCACCAGATACTCTGCAGGCAGGGCGGATCAGCGCAGTAATTGTCCTCCCACACCTTCCAGGTGACCGCCTGGCAGCGGCGCGACCAGGGGGTCCGGGCCAGTTTCGCCGCGATCAGCTCGATCTGGTCATACATTCGGGCGGAAGCGGACTCCTGCCAGGCGAAGAGGCGCTGGTGGTAGGTGTACTCCCAGCGCGTGTCCGCCTCCCCGGCGGTGACGTCGCGGATGCAGTGGTCCTTGATCCCTTCGAGCACCTCGAGGACATACTCCTGGAGATCTTCGAGTCCGCCGGGAAAATCGCGGTGGATCATCGGCTCGGCGAGGGGGTCGTGGACGACGATGGTCATCGAGCAGTCCTTGCTCGGCGGATCTTCGGGCTTGTCATATTCGGTCTTGATCTCGCAGCCGTGGCGGTGCAGGCTGATCAGGGATTTCTCCCAGGCCTCGGCCAGGCTGTTCCCCTCGGTGAAAAGAACCGGAATATCTCCCGTCATGGCACATCCTCCTTCTCGTGATCCTCCCCATGGCCTCCCGCCCAATATAAAAATCCTTTTCCCTCAAAGCAAGCATCTTTCCGCGGCCACCGCCGGTTTTCTCTTGCAAAAGGGGCTGTGAATGGTTAATTTCCCGGCCAGGAGGTCTCATGCAGCTCGCATACAGAAAACTCGGCAGCGGCCCGCCCCTGATCATCCTCCACGGGCTCTTCGGGATGTCGGATAACTGGCTGACGATCGCGCGGCGCATCGCCGCGCAGCACACGGTCTTTCTCCTGGATCAGCGCAACCATGGCGATTCGCCGCACAGCGACGCCTTCAGCTATGAACTCCTCGCGGAGGATCTGGAGGCGTTCATTGTGCAGGAGGATTTGGGCGTGGTCAGCGTCATCGGCCACTCGATGGGCGGCAAGGCGGCCATGTGCCACGCCCTGCGCTATCCGCAGCGGGTCGACAAGCTGGTGGTCGTTGATATCGCTCCCAAGGCCTATTATCATCCCTTTTTCCGCCGGGTGCTGGATTTCATGATGGCGCTGGACCTCAGCCGCTTTGCGCGGCGCGCGGAGATCGACGCAGCCTTCGCCGAGGTCGTCCCCAAGCCGGGCGTGCGGCAATTCATCCTCAAGAACCTGCAGCGTACCGAATCGGGCTACCGCTGGCAGATCCATGTCCAGAGCCTGTCGGAAAACCTCGACCGGATCTTCGCAGCCGTCGGCGAGGGCGGGCGGAGCTGGGACAAGCCGGCCCTTTTCGTGCGCGGCGGCCGCTCCGATTACGTCCTGGATGAGGACGAAGCCCTCATCAAGACCCTGTTTCCGCAGGCCACCCTGGTGACCATCCCCGGGGCTTCGCACTGGCTGCATGTCGATGCGGAAGAGATCCTTTGCGGCCATCTCCGTGCCTATCTGGGCTGCTGAGGCCGGCGGCGTTACCCCTTGAAGCGGCGTGACCAACTGGAGAGAAGAACGATGAAGATGCGGAAAGGAATGGCCCTCATGGCCCTCGCACTATTGACGGCCTGCGCGAAACCCGCACCGCCGCCGGCGGAGTCATGGCCGGCGCTGATCGCGACGGGCGAATTCACCCGGGCGGAACAGGAGATCAGGGCCCTGCTGGCCCGGCCAGAGCTCACGGTGGAAAAACGAAAAATGCTGGAGTTCGAAATCGAGCGGATGCAGCGTATCCGCCGGGATTTTCCCAAATCCGGGGCGGAGGTGCTCGAATTCATCAGTGCGGTCATTCCGGACGCCGACAGCCTGAAACTGGCAGCATGGGAGAAAGAGCGCTCCCTGGAGATGCTGCGCATCGACGGCGAGAAGCGCTATTTCCGCTATGCCGCCCGTAACCTCTTCCGCATCGATCCGGCGTGCCGCAAGATCTGGCAGGCGGCGCATCCCGACGAGGAGGCCCCGGCTGGCGGGCCGGGCAGCTGGACGCTCGACGATCACATCCAGCGCATCATCGCCCGGGCGACGCCGGTGCAGCCGCGGGTCGAGCCGGTGCGCCTGCATATCGACTATACCCTCACCGTTAATGCGGATGCGGTCCCCGCCGGCGAGACGCTGCGCTGCTGGCTCCCCTTCCCGCGCGAAATCCCCGGCCGCCAGACTGATATCCGCCTGATCAGCACCTGGCCGGAGAAGCATCTTTTGGCCGATACCACGCGGCTGCAGCGCACCCTCTATCTGGAGCAGGCCGCGGCCGCCGCAACACCGGCGCGCTTCAATGTGGTGTATGAGTATACCAGCTACGGGAGCTATTACCGCATCGATCCGGACCAGGTGACCCCGGCCGATCCGCAGGGCCCGTTGCAGCCCTGGCTGCAGGAGGAGCCGCCGCACATCGTGTTCACCCCCGAGCTGCGCGCCCTGGCGCAGCAGCTCGCCGGCGGCGAGACCAATCCCTACCGTATTGCGCAAAAGATTTACGCCTGGGTGGAGGAGGACGTGCCCTGGGCCTCGGCACGGGAGTATTCCACCATTCCCAATATTCCGATGTATGCGTATGAGAACCATCATGGCGACTGCGGCATCCAGCATCTGACCTTTATCACCCTGTGCCGTCTGTGCGGCATCCCGGCGCGCTGGCAGTCCGGCTGGGAGTTCAAGCCCCCCACCAACAGCATGCATGATTGGGGGATGCTCTGGTTCTCGCCCTGCGGCTGGGTGCCGGTGGATGTCACCTATGGCGAACGCGAGGCCGCAGATACGGCGCACCGCTGGTTTTATCTCGGCGGAATGGACAGCTACCGGCTGATCTTCAACGATGCCATCAGCCAGCCTTTCGATCCGCCCAAACAGCATTTCCGTTCGGAAACGGTGGACTCGCAGCGCGGTGAGGTGGAGTGGCGCGGCGGCAATCTCTATTTCGACCAGTGGGATTGGGAGATGAAGTGGCGGGTGGTGGAACCGTGAGGGCGGCGCCCGGCGTACCGATGCCGGTCGCTAGGCGTTTTCACCCTCCTCGAAAAAGGCGCCCTTCTCGGGGAAGCGCAGATGTTCCGGAGCGTTTTCGCGCTCGAAGGTGAAATAGTGCGCCAGGCCGCGTGTGCAAAGGTCGCCGGCGGCGTTGATGAGCTCGCTTTCCACGACGACCACGCGGCGTTTCTGCTCGCGGATGCGGCAGCGGATGGTCAGCCGGCCCTCGACGGTGGAGACCGGCTTGAGGAATTTCATCTCCATCTGCACCGTCACCCCCGCCTTTTCGCAGGCGATCAGGATGATCCAGCCGCCGATCTCGTCGAGGAGGGTCGTCTGGATGCCGCCGTGGAGGATATTGCCCCAGCCCTGATACTCGCCGCGCGGCTGCCAGAAAGCGACCAGGTCGTCGCCATCCTGCCAGAACTCCAGCTGCAGACCGATGGGGTTGGTCGGACAGCAGCCGAAGCAGTGGTACCCGGCGGTTGCAGTGAAGGGATTACGGATCTTGCGCATGGAGGCTCCTGTTTTCATAAAGTAGCAAGTTTGCAGCTTCGAAGCAATATTTTTTGACATGGAAAGGAGCGCCGATGGCTGAACCCCTGGTTGCGAACCCCCTGCAGCGCGAACGCCTGATGTCGCTGGATTTCTTCCGCGGTCTGACAATGTTTTTCCTGATCGGTGAGTCCACCCGGCTCTACGAGATCCTGCGCGGCACGGCTTTCAACGGCACGTTTCTCGGTTTCATCGGCTGGCAGCTGGAGCATCACGAATGGAACGGCCTCCATTTCTGGGATCTGGTCCAGCCCTTCTTCATGTTCATCGTCGGCGTGGCCATCCCCTTTTCCGTCGCCAAGCGCCGCGCTGCCGGCGCGGAGTGGCCGCAGTTATACCGTCATGCGATAAAGCGTTCCCTGCTGCTGCTGATACTCGGTGTCGGCCTGTATTGCATCAGCGCCGGCCGGCTAAACTTTGAACTGTGGAATGTCCTGGCGCAGCTCTCCTTCACCTACCTGGTGGCTTTTTTGCTCATGCGTTACCCGGCTTCCCTCCAGATCGGTGTCAGCCTGGGGATGATTCTCCTGAGTGAGATCCTCTACCGTGCGTGGGCGGTGCCGGGATTCAACCAGCCCTTTGTGCCGGATCATAATTTCGGCTCGTGGGTCGACCTGCTGCTGATGGGCAAGTTTTCGCACGGACACTGGGTGGCCTTCAACGCCGTGCCGACCTCGGCCCATACCATCTGGGGCGTGGTCGCCGGGCAGTGGCTGGCGGGCAAAAACACCTCCTCGCGCAAGATTCTTTACCTGCTGGCCCTGGGAGTCCTCGGCGTCGTGGCGGGCCTGGCGCTCGATCCGGTCACGCCCATCATCAAGCGCATCTGCACCAGTTCCTTCGTTATCGTCAGCGGCGGCTGGTGTCTGATCACCCTTGGGCTCAGTTACTGGCTTGTTGACGTGCAAGGCTGGCGGCGCGTCCCGCGTTTCTTCACCTACGTCGGCATGAACTCTTTGTTCATCTACCTCTTCTGTCACACCGGTGCGGCCGACTGGATCACCGGCATCTTCAAGCCCTTCACGGATTTCCTCTTTGCCTGGAGCGGCCCAGAGGGCGCCGCGGCCTTCACCGCCCTCTTCGTCTGGCTGGCCTTGTGGGGCATCTGTTACTGGCTCTACCGCAACCGGATTTTTATCAAGATCTGACTGATCCAAAAAGTGCTTGCCTCCCAGCCATGACGGGATTATATTTAATCATGGCTGGGAGTGGAAATGTATTTTCTTCTTCCCGCTGCATCACAAACCATAGGGTAGCTATGTCCGGGGGGGTGGTTTGTAATGAAAAGCAGCACGATGGATCGGTTTTCCGCCCACGGTGCAGGAGGTTATTCTCCCTTCATCAGAGCCGCTGCTGTCTCCCTCATGTTTCTGACTGCCATCGGTCCAGCCTCTCCAAGTGGCCGTGCCTTTCGTTTTGAAAGCCTGACTGCAAAGGACGGCCTCTCCAGCAACCACATCACCTGCATTTATCAGGATCACCTCGGCTATCTCTGGATTGGCACCGTCGACGGTCTCAACCGCTACGATGGCGAGGAGGTTCTGAACTGGTATCATCATCCTCTTGATTCTTCCTCGATCTACTGTAATTCCATCACCTGTATATTTGAAGACCGGGAGCACCGTTTCTGGGTCGCCACCCAACATGCCGTCAACCGGATGGATCGGTCGACGGGGCGCTTCGAGCGCTTTGATGTGCCCGGCGTGCAGACCATTTGCCAGGACAGCTCGGGTGTAGTCTGGGCCGGAGCCTATACTCAGGGGCTTTACTTTTTCAGAGCGCAGCAAAACCGCTGGGAAAGGTATCAGCCGCAGCGGGCATTTGGAGGGGCGCTCGATAATGATTACATCTATCGGATGGCGGCATCCCGCGGCAAGATTTGGCTGGCAACGACCAACCATGGGGTGAAGGTGCTGGATCTCGTGAGCGGAGTCTATGGCTACCCCGGTTCCCGGGATGCCAGCGGAGGCGTGCAAGATTTGTGTCTCGATGCACCGGACCAGATTTGGCTGGCTTCCACCTCCGCCGGGCTGCAGCTCCTGGAAACGCGGCTGCAGAATTTCCGGTCCTGGCGTCATGTGGCTGATGCGAGGAACACTCCGGCCAGTGACCGCATGAGCGCCCTGGTCCGCGATCGGGAGGGTTATCTCTGGCTGGGGTATGAGACGGATGGCCTGGACCGTTTTGATCCGCGCACCGGACGCTTTGAGCATTTTCGCCATGAATCCGGCGATCCTTTTTCGCTGCAGGATGAAACGATTCTTGTGCTCTATTGTGATGAGAGCGGTATCATCTGGGCGGGCACCAAATACGGGGGTGTGCAAAAGATCGATTATGCGGCGATCCGGTTTTATCCGGGCCGAATCGCCGGCCTGGCTGCGGAGGAGAAGATCTGGTGCTTCAGCAGCGGCGCCGGAAGGCAGCTCTGGCTCGGCGCGGAATCGGGTGCTTATCTGATCGATTGGGTCTCGAAGCGGATCATTCACCAACTGAAAACGCCCTATCCGGTGCGGGCGATCATACCGGATTCTCACCACGGGATTTGGCTGGCCACGCTCGGGGATGGGCTCTATTGCTGGCAGCCCTCCACGAACCGGGTCACCATCTACCGGCATGAGCTTCAACGGGCCAACTTCCTTTCCTGTAACTATCTTTACGCCTTGATCAGAGACGCCAGGGGCCTTCTCTGGATCGCTTCCCATGGAGGCGGCCTTGAATCCTTCAATCCCGAGACCGGCCTCTTCAGGCAGTATCCCTTTTCTTCCTTTGCACATGATCCCAAATCCGACCAATGGGCGCTCTGCCTGCTCGAGGATGGCGAGGATGGGCTATGGATCGGCGCCTGGGAGTTCGGGGTACTCCATTTTGACAAGCGGCACGGTGCGTATACGGTTCTGGCTGAACGCTGGCCGGCGCTGCAGAATGCCACCATACTTTCCCTGTATCAGACGAGAGAGGGCATTCTCTGGGCGGGTTCGCATGGCAGCGGGCTCTATCGCATCGATGTAGCCCGGGATTCCTGTCAGCTTTATACGGATGCAGCGGGCCTGCCGAATAACGTTATTTACGGGATTGCGGCAGATTCGGCCGGAACGCTCTGGCTGACCACCAACAAAGGCATGGCCTCTTTGGAGCCGGTCACCCGCTTCGTTAAAGAATACACGCCAGAGGATGGATTGCTGAGCCAGGAATTCAATCTCGGCGCCCTTATCTGCACGCCAGACGGCCAGATCTTCGCAGGTGGTGCCAGCGGATTCAATTACTTCACCCCGGTGCACTCCAGTGTTCGCCGGCCGCCGCGGGCGGTGATCACGGGCCTGATCGTGAACGGCCGGAAAGCCGATTCGGCGGCCTTTGAGCCGGGAGGGCGGCTGCGTCTGCGTTACGACGAAAATCCGCTCTCCATTCGCTACACCGCGCTCCCCTTCAGCCGCACTGCGGAGCATCATTTTGCCTATCGTCTCGCCGGTCTGGACGAGGAGTGGAAAAACGCGGAGGGATCCCGGCAAGTCGATTTTTTCAGCATCCCGCCCGGCCGGTACCGCTTTGCGGTCAAGGCTGTCAACCGCGAGGGCATATGGTCCGATGACAATGCGGAGCTGGAAATCGTGGTCATCCCTCCTATTTGGCAAAGGTGGTATTTCTTTTGCATTCTGGCGCTGGCCCTGGGATTGGCCGGCTGGCAGATCTATCATGTCCGGATTCGCCGCTTGCTCGAGGTCAACCATATCCGCATTCATGAGCGCGAGCTGGTACGGGAGAGAGTCGCGGCGGATTTTCACGACCAGCTTGGCCACCGGCTGACCAAAATCTCCATGCTCAGCAAGCGGCTGATCAAGAACGGAGATGGCGGGGAGCCGGGCAACCATTCCGCGCTGCAGAAAATCGCTGAAAACGCGGATGCGAGCATCAAGGAGATGCGGCAGCTGGTTTGGGAGCTGGATCCGCGCAAGGATACCCTGCTGGATCTGATGACCCACCTCAAGAATTATAGCGATGATGTGTTCGACGAGACCGAGATTGCCTTTGTCCTGGATGGCCTGGCGCCGGAATGGAATCTGATCCGCCTGCCCATGGATCTGCGCCGGCAAGCGGCGGCCATTTTCCAGGAAGGGATGCACAACATCCTCAAGCATGCGCGGGGATGTCGGCATGTAACTCTGGGCGCGGTTATTGTAAAGGGCACGCTCCATCTGATTCTTGCAGACGACGGCAGTGGATTTCATGCAAACTCGTCACCCAATGGGCGAGGGCTGCAGAGCATGCACAGTCGGGCCGCCAAGGCCGGCGGAACCTTGCAGGTCGAGTCTGGTACCTCCGGCGCACGGCTCCATTTTCAGGTAAAACTAGACCCAGGTCTAGTTGACTTTTGATGCAATTACCCGTATTATTCTTTGAATGAAGGTCCGGATGCCGGTACTTTCATACCCCGGGGCGTAACCACCACCTTTTCCGATCTATCTCCCTCTCCCTTCCCCTTCAACCATGCCCCTTGTGCGCGTGTGCAGGCGGACTGTCCTGTGGTGCCGCGATCGCGGTCGGCCTGCTTCTTCCGGGCAACAAAAACGAGGCACGCTCCCATGAACACAGTGGTCGTTATCGACGATCAGGTGGAAGTGCGGGACAGCTTTACAGCGATGATCGACAGCTCGCGGGAATTTTCCTGCGTCGCGGCCTATCCGAACTGCGAAGAGGCGTTGCACCATTTGAGCGACGATCTGCCGGATATCATTCTGATGGACATCAATATTCCTGGCCACATGACCGGAATTGATGGTGTAGCGCTCCTCAAGGCTCAGCTGCCGGATGTGCATATTGTCATGATCACCGTGCAGCACGACCAGGAGTCGGTCTTTTCGTCGCTGCGTGCCGGGGCTTGCGGGTACCTGGTGAAGGAGGTAAGCAGCGACGCTCTGGTTCGGGCCCTGCGCGAAATCATGCAGGGCGGCTCACCGATGAGCATGTCTATCGCCCGCATGGTCGTAGAGCATTTTCAGCACCGTCCTCCCGTTCCGGAACTATCCGAAAGGCAACAACAAATTTTACAAAAGCTTTGCGAGGGCAAAAGCAACAAAGCCATCGCCGATGAGCTTTTTATCACCGTGGCGACGGTGAAATTCCACATTCATAAAATCTACGAGGCGCTTCATGTCAGCAGTAAAGCAGAGGCGATCGTCTATATGAAATCTGATAGACTGTGAGGCTGTGTGAATAAAGAATTCAAAAAACGCGATGTCACGTCAATATCTAGTGATGTAGCCTCTCCACCAGTGCAGGAGAGTCCGCAGCACGTTGAAATCATACTTTCCGAGTATTTGCCGCTGGTGAAAAGAGTAGCGAGCTTTCGACACAGAAAGTTGTTCTCCGCCGGCATTCGCCATATTGAATTGGCAGAGCTTGAAAACGAAGGTTTTTGCGGACTGGTTGAAGCACGGGACAACTTTGATCCGGCACTCAATCCGAACTTCGACTATTATGCGTACACAAAGATCAACTTTGCCATCAGCCGGTTTCTCCGTGGTGAGGACTATATGTCCAGGGAGAAGCGCAAGTCTCTTAAAGATTTGCACAAATACGAAGAAGAGCTGATGCAGCAGCTCGGCCGGCCCCCCTTGGAAGAAGAACTGGCCGAGGTGATGGAAACCACGGGGGAAAAGCTGCAAGAAATACGCATGGCGGCTGATCGAGGAAGGCCACTTTATGAGAAGAATCAAGAAGATGAGAGGGGCACCATCCTTGAAAGAATTCCGGCGGATATTCACGAGCCTGGAGAGAGACTTGATGAGATCGATCTTGCCAAAGTAACCAATGAATGCATGAAAAAGTGTCTGAATGCTGCACAGACATTGATTCTTCTATTGATCGAGTTGCGCGATTTTTCCGCGCGAGAGGTCGTCGAGTTGGTGAAAGAGGACATACTGGACTTGAATGCCGTCTATTATCAGCTGAAAGTGGCCAAAAAGAAAATGAGTCAATGTTTAAAGCAGAAAAATTTCCAGGTGTCTGACCTCTAAATTCTACCTTGAGGAATTCTAGCATGACTATTCCCTATTCATTCAAATCTGCACTGCAGGCCTGGGAGGCAGGGTATTCGGATTCAGAAGCATTGTGGCCCCACCCTGGTGATAGTGAATTGGAACTTTCAGTTCACCTGAATCCGCGAAAGCGCCGGGAGATCGTCGAGCATATCGCCCGCTGTGTGCTATGCACAGAACGGTATCGTGAACGACAGATCGCCCAGGCGGTGATGATGGTTCAAGCCTGGGGTGTGATATCACGCAAGGCTGCGGACGGCGAGGTCAAAACCTATCCCATGGTGGTCTATTCCGATAATAGCCAGTACAAGATTGAGATATTGCAGAGCACTGGCGGTGGCGTAAGTGGGTTGGTCGTTCTCAGCATCACCGATTTAAAAATGGCTGAACAAGCCGAAGGGCAAGAATATATCATTTGCGATGCCCGTGGCCGGACCATCTTGCGTGGTTTTATCTCAAAGGGGCAGGTTTGGCAAAAGTTAATCGATATTAATGAAATCGATGACCGCCATTTCCTGGTCCGGCCGTTGCCGCCAAAGGATACAAAAGAACGCAATGAATGAGCATGGTTTCTCCGACTCAAATGCTTGGATGATCCATGAATGTAAATGCCTTATTTTCCGATCGTTCATCAGCCAGGATTATTCTTGATGTTTTCAGCAGAAGAGAGGGAGATCCCCTCTCGATCCGCAGCACAGTTGATAATTTGGCTGTGTGCAAGTCCGCGGAGCGAGGTATTTTTTCCGCATTGAGTTATTTCAAGCGCTCTATTCCATCTGCTCTCACAGGCCATGATGTGGTTTGGGAATTTGACGGCAATCCGGACGGGCTGAATAATTACGATGGCCCCAGTGCTGGATTGGCTTTTTTTATCTCCTTCCTCCTCTATCTGTACAGTTTACAGAGAACACAGCCTTCATTTACAGTCGCTGCCACTGGTGAGTTGAGTGACTTGACAGGACAGGCCGAGGTTAATCCAGTCAGGTCGTTGATGGAAAAGCTCCAGGCGGCTTGTGAATTGCTGCGGTCGGGCGATAAAATATTATATCCTGCCAGGAACCGTGAACAGATCGGTGCGGATCTGCTGCAAGCGATAGAAGGAAAAGGTATCGAGCTTATTCCGGTCGCCACAGTAGCTGAAGCAGGGAGAATTATTGATGCCTGGTTTTCTGCACAACCCGAGCAGGCGAAACCCAAACGTGCACGGTTCGGGTTCTCCCGTCGGCGCAGGCGTTATCTGGGGGCAGCCTTGGGGATCGTTGTCATGGCTATCGCAGCAGTCTGTATCATCAGGGCTAATAGCGTCCATGAAGCAAAAGTGCTCGAGTCGATTGAACGAGGTGAATTCGCATCCATTCGTATTGATCATCTCATTCATTCTGCTCATCCAGGATTGCGGCCTTTGGCTGAGCAGGCAGCCGTCCCATTGCATCTCCAGAGCAACTTTATTTATCTGGAAAACAATCGACCGTTACAGCAAGATATGGCGACCTTGAGCATCATGCAGAATGTGGAGCTGGACAGCAGCGAGGGCTATCGATTTGAGGTACAAACGGATCGTCCCTGCTATGTATATCTCTTTCAATTCGAGGGCAGCTCGAATGTGGAATTGCTTTTTCCTGCATCAAGTTTCGACCTTGGCAACCATCTTCTCCAGGATCACCACCTTTATTTGATCCCTGGAGGGATCAATTATTTTTATTTCAGGGCAGTTGAGGTCCGGTGCATGGTCACGGTTTATGTACTGGGATCGCTTTGGCGTGCTCTGGATATCGAAAAGCTGTGTCAATCGTATGATCAGGCCCGGACAGCTGAAAAGAAAAAGGAGTATCGTGATCAATTGCTGCAGCAGATTCAGCAGCGCCTCTTGGCTATCGAAAACGGTTGGAATGGCTTGCATGTCAGCAAGGGGGCGTTTTGGCGGAAATAGTATTCAAAAAACAATGCGATTCGTCAATACATCAAGGTGAGGCTGGTGCCATACTCCGCAAGTTGGTTGGGCATTGGCATTTGTTTCGAGAGCTATGTAGGGATTAAATACTTGACGGCGAGTTTTCCCGTTCTGAAAATGAGGGGAAAATGGCAATGGAGTGGAGCATGAATTCGGTAAACAGGTTGTTTACTTTTCTTTTATTGTTTGTCAGCCCTTGGCTGGCCAGGGCGCAAGTGCAGGCCGATACCAGCTTCAAGGGGTCAGCGGCTATTGCTGCGCATCTGCTGCGGCTCAGGGCGCTGCAGGATAATTTTAAGCCGGGTGACCTGGAGCTGCGACTGGATATTAATTTCGAGCTGAATTCGGATACGTTGCTGCCCAGTGCCAAGGCCCAGCTGGATACACTGGCCAAGGTGTTAAAGTCCGCAGGATTCAGCAAAACCGCAATTGAACTTGCGGGGCATACCTGCGACCTGGGAGATGAGGCCTATAATTTGGAGCTGTCACGCAGGCGGGTGCAGAATGCGGCTTCCTATATGGCGAAAGTGGATCAGATCGATCTTCAGCGAATTTCCCGGCAGGCTTATGGTGAGGAACTGCCCCTGATTGTCGGCGCAAAAACCGAAGAGGAGCGGCGTGTCAACCGCCGGGTCGTGGTCTATTTGCCGGAGAATCGTGCTGCGCTGGAAAAGATGCTGCGCGAGATGCCGATGGTTGAGGGATTTCGTTGGGGGGTGTTCCATTATGATAAACAAGGCAGGGCCACATTGGTTTCCTACGACGGTTCAACGGTGCTACACAGCAACGATGAGTACAGAATCTATTTACGGCCGGCGCGGACAAAGTATGTCTATCTTTATCAGCAGGACAGCAAGGGGAATGCACGCTGGATATTTCCGCGCATCGATATCGGGCTGATGAATCCTCTGCAGCCTGGGGAGTATTATCTTCCCAGCCGTACCAAGGTTTTTGCACTGGACAATACCGTTGGGACGGAAAGTATCCATCTGGTGGTGACCGATTCTCCGGCTACAGATTTAGAAAGAATTCTTCATCTTCATGATGGCAAGGTCATGGCCGAAGGTATAAGCCGGACGGTCCTGCTCCGCGGCATCAAAGAGGTCCGCCCGGGACCGGCGCCGATCGCGGACAATGCCAACGTACGCTCGCAGACCATTCGGGTTTCTCCGCCAACCGGGCAGACGCAGGCTCAGGAGCAGCGGCTCACTATTACCGGCCCAAGAGAAGGAGATATGCTGACCATCATGGCCCAGCACCGGGAATTTTATATGAAGTTGGTGTTTGGGCATGAATAACTGGTTGGTTTGTTTATTATCGATTCCAAGGAGGGGACAATGAAACATCTATTTTCAAATTTGTGGTGTATGGCAATCAAAGCAGGCGCAGTTTTTTCTTTGACACTACCATGTTTATTTGGGTTGGGTTCTGCCTATGGCCAAACGACCATAGTATGGAGCGAGGATTTTGAGAATGGCTGGGGCAGTTGGTATGCAGATGGTGGTGTTTGGGATGTTGGCGCTGTGATCGTCGGTCCCGATACCATACTGCCGCCTGGGGAAAATGTAGCCGGAACTAATTTATCGGATAATTATCCGCCCAATACAAACAGCAGGTTAATCAGTCCGGAAATAAAGTTGCCTGAGATTGAGGCCGGGGAAGAATTGCATTTCTATTTCTGGCATTGGTATAAAATTAATTTTGAAGGTTTTTATGGCCCGGATTCTGCTGGGATTTTTATTTCTGTCGAAGGAAAGAGTTGGGTGCAATTGGGTGAAAAATTTTCCAGATATAGTCCTGTCTGGACGCAGGTCGTTAAAGATCTCACGCCATATGCTAATAAGTCCATTCGCATTGCGTTTCATTTTTATTCCAATAACGCCTATCAAGATTTGGGATGGTATCTCGATAATCTTATGATTATAAAAGGACCTTCATGTATATGGTTTAAAAATCCTGAAGATTTTGAATCTGGTGTTGGAGATTGGAGTGCAGAGTATGGGCTGTGGGAAGTGGGGAAGCCCGAATGGGGTACTGCACATTCAGGTAAAAATTGTGCGGCGACCGTACTGAAGGGGAATTATCTGCCATACGCCTATGCAAGAATGACGAGCCCCTTTATCACATTAAAGGCTTTGCCGGGGGAAACACCACGATTATCTTTTTATCATAAATTTAGAATAGATAAGACAGGTTTCTACGGACCTGATTCAGGCTTGGTCCAAATTTCCACAGATGGATTAACATGGCATACAGTGGATGGCCCTATCACCGGCATAAGTGAAACCTGGTCTCGATACAAAGTTCCTCTTTCATCCTATGCGGAGTCCACGGTAAAAATTGGCTTTTTACTAATGTCAAATCGTGCGTATGAGGATTTAGGCTGGTACATCGATGATATCAGGATTGATGGCATCGATTCAACCTATCTTGACTCGGGTCCTCCGACAGTATCTGATATTCAAATCGTACCAGATAGTTTCTATGTTACAGATTCGGCACAACTTTCAGCTTCCATCGCTGATCATGGATATTGCACGAGTAATATTGTCCTTGCGGAGTATTTCATCGACTCTCCCGATACAGCTGGAACAGGCAGAGCGATGACTCTCTCAACTTCAAATATTCAGGTGGAAGCCACTGCGACGATAGCTGGCAGTGAAATAGGATTACCTGGAACTCACCATTTGATCTATGTTCATGCCCAGGATGCTGCAGGGCATTGGAGTGAACTGGCTTCGGTGATGTTGTACATAACACCACAACCTCCAGATAGCTGTGAGATTGTTATTCCAGATGCCTGCTCTGCACCAGGATCTCATGTAACAATCCCGGTCTATTATAAAAAATGTTTGGGCATCGCAGGTGCAAAAATCAAACTAACCTACCGATCGAACATTCTCGAAGCAGAATATGTTACTCAGCCAGAAGAACATGGATATACAGTGGCCGATACCATTTTTCCCGGAAAATGGGCTATTGCTTTTGCTCGAGCGACTGGTTTGGCTGAAGATAGCGGTACTTTGTTTTATCTCCATTTTAAAGTGTCTGAAAGTGCCATTAAAGATGATACGACCATGATTAAATTTGCCATTGCCCGTTTCTATGATGAAAATACTAACCCTATCCCGGTGAATACCGACAGCTGCTTGTTCACAGTAGGTCCTTCTCCAGAAATAGACAACCTTGTCGTCAATCCCGGTAGCAGCACACTGATCGTCGGTGAAAAGCTTGTTTTAACAGCGACAGGGTACAGGCAGGGCAAGCCTGTAGAAGTCAATCCTCCCTGGAAGGTAGATACTTTATTTGGTAATAATATCGGGTATATCAACCCTATTGCTGGTGACACCATCGTTTTTACTGCTACCGGTGCCGGCTATGGTTTAGTCATCGCGACGCAGGGAGACAAGTCTGATAGTGCAGTTATTGTCGTCGGCAAAACGCGTGGGGATATCAATCTAGATGATATTGTCGACGTCCAAGATGGTATCATGTGTTTGCAAATTATTGTAGGCAATTTGCATCCCAATCCTTACCAGCTCTGGGCCGCTGATTGCGATGGTTCTGGCGGATCACCCGATGAAGCCGATGTCCTGTGCATCCTTCACGAATGTCTGGATGCCATGCTGCCGAAGGGTACCTTTTACAGTGGGCCCGTGCAGGTTATTCTTGGAACCATGGAAAAGTGCCAGAATGGCCTCATAGCAGTTCCTGTAAGAGTTGGATTGCGGTCGGATCTTGTTGCAGGCGGTTTTGAAATCAGTTACGATCAGGACAAGCTGGCCGCTGTTACAGTTGTGTCCAGTCGCAGTGCAACCTTGCTTGCCAGCAATCTGAAAGAACCCGGGCTGGTCAGAGTCTCATCCGTTAACATGGAGTCGCTACTGAATGGCAAAGACGAATGGTGCACGATTCTTTTCCGCAGCAGCTCGGCGCTCAAGAGCCTGCCTTCTCCAAAGTTTGAAAAATTACGGCTCTTTGATGCAGCGGCAAAGCCGGTTATGATAGATGTTCTGGAAGATGCCAAGGAAGATGGAGTAAAACCAACCCAATATCAGCTCTACCAAAATCATCCTAATCCTTTCAATCCCGGCACCAAGATTCGCTTTGACCTTCCGGTAGATAGTCATGTGGAGGTAGGTGTATACAATGCCACTGGTCAATTGGTCACATCTCTGATCAATGGCAACCAGAAGGCTGGTGCGCATGAGGTACAATGGAATAGCCGTGACAGTGCCGGCAATCAGGTGCCTGCCGGTGTTTACTTTTATCGAATGATCGTTGACCACAGTGCCTGGAGTAAGGTCAACAAGATGATTTTACTCAAATGATTCTATTGGGGGCGCTGCAGCATGTCCTGATTTTGACGGCTGCAGCGCCTTACCTAAATGATCATCAATCAAACGGTGTGGATTGAGGGAAAACATGAAGAAACTATTGATGGCTTGTTTTCTATTGATGTGCTGCTTAGTGTGGTATGCAGCAGGTCATTCCACGACACTTTTTATCCCGGAACGGCTGGGAAATCCAGGGGATTTGGTTAGCGTCGATATCCGCATCAATGGCGGAGACAGCCTAGCCGGAGCCCAATTGCTTTTGGATTATGATAAGACTTTATTGAATTTTCTAAGTTTGGAGCAGATAAACCCGGCACTGCATTTCCTTCTCGCTGATAAAGAAAAGGATAATAGAATCGCACTCGTCATGGTGAGGGCATCGGCCCTTCAGCAAGACAACGCCATATTATGCCGGATCAACTTCAGCATCATCGATACTGCCAGGCCGGGCACTCAGACAAAAATTGCTTTTGTTTCATCACAGTTGTTTTCCGCCAAGCCAGCACCCATTGCGCATGAAACGCAGGATGGGATTATTCGAATAGTAGAAATTTCCTGCTATCCCAATCCCTTCACACCTGATGATAATGGTTACAATGATGTCTGTAATTTCATTTTGCCACAAGACATGACGGGCGAAGCCGAAGTCAAAATATATGGCGTCAGCGGTAACCTGCTGCGCGAGCTGCCTTCACAAGGACGATCTGTTCTGCAATGGGATGGCATAGATTCGAATGGTCAACAAGCCAAACCCGGAGTCTATTTGTATCTCATGCTGGTAAACGGTGAAGCTTGGCACAAAGGCACTGTGACACTCGTGCGCTAGCGGCGGAAATGGGCAGAGTTGCTGCTTATTTTTTCATATCTGCTTTCCACAAGGAGTGAGTGATGAAACGTTCTATTTTTCTTATACTTTGCTTCCTGGTCACCTGGGCGCGAGGACAGTCATTCCTGCCGTTAAACAGCAGTAATCCCGATATCTATCAAATAGGATTTTTTAATCCCGCGCCAATGGCCTTGGCCGGCAAGTACCAGGCAACTGTCGGCATGCAATTTTTACACGCCGGACTAGCGGGAAACACGATGCGCACCAGCTATCTCTGCGCAACGACACCGCTCGGCGCCAAGGGATCCGTTGGACTGAGGGCTCATTATTTTACATCTGATATTTATCAAAATATGGAACTATCGCTTCTGGCCAGCCGGACATTCTATAGCGACAAAGTAGCTATAGGCATAAATTTAAATTTGCTCCAACATAGCTATGATAAAAACAAGTTCGTTAATGTTGACATGAATGATCCTCTCTTTGCTAATGGAACCAGTTCAAGCGCGTTCTCTGTAGGCGGCGGTCTTTATTATCAGCCTGTCCAGGGACTTAACATAGGTATTGCTGCCAATCATATCAATGAACCTGATATCTCTATTAATCATTCAGGTTTTCATCAACCCATGGTGTATACCGCGGGTTTGTCCTATGCAGCACTACCTGTGATCCCTCAATTCGATGTGTACCTGGAACGAGAGGATCTCTTCACGCAATTCGGATTGCACCTGCGTATGCTGGAACAGCAGCTGCGTCTTTTTGCAGGGTATAGTAAAATCGGGAAAGATGGAAGCCTCTTTCTCACAGAGGCTGAACTTCGGCTTGATAATTTCGGCATTTTGTATGCATTCCAATATCCCCTTACGGAGGACTTTTCCCATCTGTCCAGCGGCAGCCACCAGATAGGCATTCTGTTTAACGGAGGGCGGCCCCAGGCCTCGATGCCATCTGTCCTATTAGAACGTATTGACAGCACACTGCAGATTCCCCAGCTATGGCTGAAGGGCCAAGCCACCAATCAGGACGGACTAACATCAATCGACATTCACGTCAATGACAGGCTCTGGAAGACGATCCCGGCAAATATTTTGAAAAAAGCCACCTCATATGATCTTAGCGAAACAGTCCCTTTGGAATTGGAACGAAATGTCATTCAGGTCACTGCGAAGGGAAAAAAGAGATCAACGGTTGATAGGATCGTCATTCTCTTTGAGCCGCCGCCTCCGCAGATCGAGATCAGATCAGAAAGAAATATCCAGGTCCGTACAGGTCAATATCAACTGCTTGTACGTGTGCGAGATCTGAATGAGTTGAAACGAGTGCGCATCTACCAGGATTCGAAATTGCTGGAAAACATCACCAGTTTTCAGAATATCAAGGAAATGGATCTGTCGAGGCTGCTCACACTTGCTGAAGGCATCAATACGATCCGGGTTGAAGTGGATAATCTATGGAGCATAGAAAAGGATTCCTTATGGATTGTCAACAAAGGCGCCGAGCCACTGCCGTCGATGACCATTAACTCACCGGATTTACCAATTTCCGCCTCGAGTCAGATCATCATCAATTTGAATTTGAATAATGCTGAAAACATCAAGGAAGTTGTCATCAAGGTAAACGGAACGGTTGTGGATGCGGCTCGGATTATGCGGCTGAAGCTTTTCGAAGAGCGCACAGTGGCCGGATATGATAGCATGGTTGTTGTCAATTTGCCCTATCAGAATAAGAATCTCATCGAAGCCATTGCTGTGGATGATCAGGGATTGCCACGCATCAGCCAGTCACTGAATGCCTACTATAATCCTTATGCTCGGGATATGCGTTATAGCCGTAAAAGAGCCTTTATCATAGGAATTAATAACTATCAGTCCAATGAGGTGCCGGATCTGGTGGATGCGGTGCCGGATGCCCGAAAAGTGGCAACCGTCCTGGATTCTCTCTATCATTTTGACCGCATTGATTTGCTCTTGGATGAACAGGCTGATTTTGCTACGCTTTATACTCTCTTCAGTGACAGCCTGCTGCAAGCCAAGCCGGGTGAACTGCTGGTCATCTATTTCTCCGGGCATGGAGACAAATTGGGAGGAGGCGATGGAGATGCCTTGGGATTCCTGTTGCCCTGGGATGCCGGAATAACATCGCACTCGAAACGGATCACCATGGATTACATCAACGGTTACTTGCGCCGGACCCCCGCTGCGGACGTGCTCTGCATTTTCGACGCTTGTTTCAGCGGGGCCAGCATTATCTCTCGGCCCGAGTTCACGTATGACCTGTTACCCCGGCATGTTGCCTATGACTCGCTACGGCAGGAGGTGAATAAAAGAGCTCTCAATTTGATAACGGCGGCTACTCGTAATGAGGCGGCCGTGGATGGGCTTTTTACCAACATCCTCGTTCGTGGCTTGACCGGCGCAGCCGATCGCAACGACGACGGGTATATCACCTCAACAGAGCTTGCGATGTACGTGCAAAAGTATACAAGTGATGAAGCGCGCAACCGGTATTTACGGGAGCAGAATCCGCAGTTTGGTGGCCTCACTAGCGAGCGAGGGGAATGTGTTTTTGAGAGGAGAAAGTGACTGGAAATTGCTTTAGAGAACCTGCACTTTTATCTTATAAGTTTTGTGTCAAGGCGATGGATAGTTGCCCAGTGATTCGGAAAGATTAACTATAAAATTTATCAACGATATTGGCATTATTGGGTACTCATCTTACGATCAGTATCGTATTTTTCAACCAGATAGAGTCAAGTCCAAAATCTTGTGTAAAAGTCATGCCTTTGAGGCGTAACCCCATTAAGGTGTAACCTTAATGGGGTTACGCGGCATCCTTTTCATCGTTTTCTGATAAGCTGGCTTCCTGTTCTTTGTC